>Ga0209060_10000988_pt1 | contig 36212 bp, 27 predicted proteins | sample Coa_R1_8_FD_187155 | JGI IMG/M metagenome (GOLD analysis project Ga0209060, IMG submission 187155) | Surface soil microbial communities from Centralia Pennsylvania, which are recovering from an underground coalmine fire - Coalmine... | ecosystem: Environmental > Terrestrial > Soil >...
ATCAAAGCCTCCGACAGCGGATCCTCGACGAACTTCTGCAGCGCGCGACGCAGAGGACGAGCCCCATACGTGCGATCTGAAGCCGTCTTCTCGATGATCCACTTCTTCGCCTCGTCGGTTACCGAGATCGTGATTGCCTTGTGCACCAGGTTCGTGTTCAGCTGTTGCACCAGCAGTTCGAGGATCTGCATCAGGTCCTGATCCGACAGCGACGTGAAGATGATGATCTCGTCCAGACGGTTCAGGAACTCCGGGTTGAAGGTCCGCTTGACCTCGCCCCGCACCAGTTCCTCCATCTTGTCCATCACCATGTCTTCCTTCTCACTCTGGAACCCAAGCCCCTGCCGTTTCTGCAGATGCTTCGCTCCAATGTTCGAGGTCATGATGATGATCGTGTTCTTATAGTCGACCGTGTTGCCCAGGCCATCCGTCAACTGCCCGTCTTCAAACACCTGCAGCAGCAGATTGAACACGTCAGGATGCGCCTTCTCGATCTCATCCAACAACACTACGCAGTACGGATTGCGCTTTACACGCTCCGTCAACTGGCCGCCCTCTTCGTAGCCCACATATCCCGGAGGCGAACCGATCAGCTTGCTCACAGAATGCTTCTCCATGAACTCCGACATATCGAACCGGATCAAAGCCTTCTCGCTGCCAAACAGGAACTGAGCTAGTGTCCTCGCCATCTCCGTCTTACCGACGCCCGTAGGCCCAAGGAACAGGAAGCTTCCAATCGGCCGCGCCGGATTCTTGAGACCCGCACGAGACCGCCGAATCGCCCGCGCCAGCGCCGAGATCGCCTTATCCTGCGAGATCACGCGCTTGTGCAGCTCTTCCTCAACGCGAAGCAGCCGCTGCGTCTCCTCTTCCTTCAGCGAAGTCACCGGAACGCCAGTCCAGCGGCTCACAACATCCTCGATATCCTCGCGCGTCACAATGCCCGCCGACGAATCATCGAGGTGATACTTATCCCGCAGCGCCCGCAGATTCTCCCGCTCCTTGCGCTCCTCGTCCGAGTAGAACCGCGCCTTCTCGAACTCATGATTCGCAATCGCGTTCTCCATGCGGTGCACGATAAACTTGATCCGCTTCTGGACCTCGGTCAACTCTTCTGGCAGGGAAGTCTGCCGCAGCTTCACGCGTGCGCCAGCTTCATCGATCAAATCAATCGCCTTGTCTGGCAAGAACCGATCCGGAATATACCGGCTAGAGTGCGACACCGAGAAAGTGATCGCATCATCGGTATAGCTGACAGCATGAAACTTCTCATACTTGTCCTTAATCCCCATGATGATCTTGACCGCGTCTTCCTCATTCGGCGGAGGCACCTTCACAGCTTGGAACCGCCGCTCCAGTGACCGGTCCTTCTCAATCGACTTCCGATACTCCGCAGGGGTCGTAGCGCCAATGCACTGAATCTCGCCACGGCTCAACGCAGGCTTCAAAATGTTCGCCGCATCCAGCGAACCTTCCGCCGATCCAGCGCCCACCAGCGTATGTAGCTCATCAATGAACACGATGGAGTTCTGATTCTCCATCAGCTCCTTCATGATCGTTTTCAGCCGCTCTTCAAACTGCCCGCGATACTTCGTTCCCGCAACGATCAGTGAAAGATCCAGCGCGAGCACTCGCTTATCCGCAAGGAAGCTCGGCACCTCTCCGTCGGCAATCTTCTGCGCCAGCCCTTCCACGATAGCCGTCTTACCAACACCCGGCTCACCAATCAGCACAGGATTATTCTTCGTCCGTCGGCAAAGAATCTGAATGACGCGATCCACTTCAGCATCGCGTCCAACCAGCGGATCAAGCTGCTGATCCAGCGCCGACTGCGTCAGATCCCGCGAGAACTCCGCCAGCATGCTCTGCTCACTCCGCTGACCCTTTCCGCTCTGTGCCGTAGGAGCCTTCTCCTGCGTCGTCCGCTGCAACTCCTCGCGAATTGCAGGCAGCCTGAGCCCACGCTCCTGCAGAATCTCCGCTGCGAAGCACTTCTCCTCACGCAGCAGACCAAGCAGCAAATGCTCCGTCCCAATATGCTTATGCGAGAGCCGCTCAGCCTCCTCAGCCGCATACGCCAGCACACGTTTGCACTCATTCGAAAGCGGCAGATCGACCGAAGTCGACACCTTCTCACGAATCGTCGTGTGTCCTTCAATCTGTTTCCGTATCGATTCCACCGACGCATGCGACCGCAAAAACCGGTTCGTCAGCGCCTTGTCCTCACGCAGTAGCCCCAGCAACAGGTGCTCCGTCTCGATATAAGGCGAACCAAACTGACTAGCCTCATACCGCGCAAAGAAGATAACCCGTCGCGCCTTCTCTGTATAGCGTTCGAACATGTTCCCCCTCAAGCCGGCAACTCCCCAGCCCGAAGGCCAGGTAGCGCCATTGGTCCCATACCATCTCCGTGCTGCGTGCTCACGGAGACAAATCAGGCTACCTCAAACTGCGAAGCATCCATCCCACTTTCCTTACAGTGTAGTCGCCTGCGCAACTTATATGAAAATCCCTCGAAAGTTATGGATACCCTAGCATCTTTTTAGACGCCTGTTGTGCAAAACGAGCACCAAATTAGGTGCATTGCACCCTCTATAGTGCTTTCCATTTAGATGCGCTAGCTCCCCACTTGTTCCAACCGACCCTCGCGCAGCCGCAGAACCCGCCCGCAACGCCCTGCAAAATCAAGATTATGCGTCACCAAAACGCTCGTCAGACCATGAGCCTGATGCAGTCCTTGAATCAGCTCAAAAACCCCCTCCGCAGTCTTCCCATCCAGGTCCCCAGTTGGCTCATCCGCCAGCAAAATCTTCGGCTCAGTCACCAGCGCCCGCGCCAGGCTCACCCGCTGCTGCTCCCCCCCGCTCAGTTCGCCTGACCGATGCTTCTCCCTCGCCGCCAGCCCAACCTCACCCAGCCACAACCTTGCCCGATCCAGCGCCGAAGCCCGTCCCATCCCCCGAGCCAGCAGCGGCATCGCGACATTCTCCGCTGCCGTAAACTCCGGCAACAGATAGTGAAACTGCCAAACATATCCCACATCGCGATTCCGAAAATCCGCCGCCTGATTAGCCGTAAACGAACTCAGCCTGCTCTCCCCGCACCAAACTTCACCCGCGGTCGGCTTATCAAGAGCAGCCAGCAGATGCAGCAGCGTACTTTTACCCGCGCCACTCTCCCCCACAATCGCGACCATATTACCCACATACACCGTCAGGTCCAGCCCCCGAAACAACTCCAACCCACCGCGCCCCGACTCCGACACTGCCGCATAAACCTTCGTCAGCCCCTCGGCTCGCAGCACAACCTTCCGCCCCATCACCGCCGGTAACGGCTGTAGCGAGCCGTCTTCGAACGAAACGCCACCCCCGCTCAAGCCTTCACCCCAGCATTCCGGTGCGAGTGCGACCCCAGCGCAATCGAAATCCTGTTCCAAGCATTGATCGTCGCAATCACCAGCGTCAGATTCACCGTCTCCACATCGCTAAACTGTGCCCGCACCTCTTCATACAACACATCAGGAGCATGCCCCTCCTGAATATTCGTCACCGCCTCAGTCCATGCCAGCGCCGCCCTCTCCCGCTTCGTGTAAAGATCGGAGTTTCGCCACTGTGCCACCGAACTGATCCGTCCTTCAGACTCACCCAGCTTCAGCAATTCGGCCGTGTGAAACTTGACACAGTACTCGCACCCATTCAGCAACGATGCCCGAAATCTCACTAACTCACGCAACGAAGCCTCCAGTCCCGTGCCGGAATTCAGGTAGTGTTCCAGCTCTCGCATCTTCGTGAAGCCCTCTGGCGCCAGCTGTCCATATTTCAGTCGTGGTTCACTCATATCGAAGCGCCTCCGCAGGTAGCACCTTCGCCGCACTTCCACTCGGATAAATCGTAGCCACCAAACTAACCCCCAACGACACCGCAGCCACAATCACAGCATCCCAAACCCGCGGCGCGAAAGGCAGATAATCAATCGAATAAACCGCCGCATCCAAATGAATAAACCGGTAGTGCCCACCCAGCCAACTCAGCGTGTATCCCACGATCAACCCCAGCACCGTCCCAATCACACTGATCAGCAACCCCTGCAGCAGAAAGATCCGCCGCACCTGCTCCGCCCGCACCCCGAAGCTCATCAGCACGGCGATATCGCGAGTCTTCTCCATCACCATCATGGTCAACGCAATCAAAATATTCAGCGCGGCAACACACACAATCAGCGCGAGCACAATAAACGTTACCACCTGCTCCAGCTTCAGCGCGCGAAACAGCTCGCGATTCTGCTCCATCCAGTTCGTAGCCTGAAAGCCCTTACCTGCCTCCGCCTCAATCGCACGACCAACCGTATCGGCGCGATAAAGATCGTCCACCTTGAAGCTGATCACCGAGATCAGATCCGGCTCGCTAAACAGCCTCTGCGCATCCGCCAGTCGAGTAAACGCATAACTCGAGTCATACTGATAAAACCCCGATCTAAAGATTCCAACCACCATGAACCGCTGATACCGAGGTACCAGTCCCAACGGAGTCAATTCACCCTGCGGACTAGTCACCAGCACCGTATCCCCCACCTTCGCCCCGAGCGTCTCTGCCAGGTCGCCCCCAATCACAATCGGAGGTACTGCGTGTACAGCCGCAAAACCGGGTGCCCCATCCTTCGCACTCTCACCGCGAAGGGTGGGATCTATGCCGCCAGGAGTCACCGGCTCCAACTCCTTCGCCGACCCCTCCTTAATCGCCTGCAGCAAATCCCCCACCGTCTTTTCATCCGCGGGGATCACCCCCTTGATCAACGCCCCACCGCTCCTCGCCCCCCGCGAGATCAACACCTGCCCATAAAGCCCCGGAGCAGCCGCCGTCACATGCGGCACCCTCCGCAGCCGTTCCAGCAGAGGCCGCCAGTCGCGCATCCCATCCGCCGCCACCCGCATCAGCTCCACGTGCGCAGTCGACCCCACCAGCCGCTCCTGCAAATCCCGCCGCATCCCGTTCGTAATTGCTAGCGCAGTGATCAGCGCAGCTACGCCAGCAGCCACCCCAATCACCGAGATCGCAGTAATCACCCCCACCACCGCCTGCCGCCGCTTAGCCCGCAGATACCGCGCCGCTATAAATAGTTCAAATCGCATCGGTTCCCAGCTTACTATCCCCCTCTCCCGTTACCGAACGACCGTCTTCACCGCAGCCATATTTTCGTAGCGGTCATATACCCGCACCGCCAGCACATGTTCTTTCGCATTTGTGACCGGCCCAACCGTCGCCGGAACAGGCACAGTAAAGTCATACCGCTCCGTCAGCGCATCCGAAACCTTCCCCACCGGCTCCAGATACTGCCACGGCCCGGCATCAATCGAATACTCCGCATGAGCAATCGGCGAAGTAGCATCCCGAGCCTCCAGCGTCGCGTGAAGCTTGTCCGGCGATCCCGCCACCAGCGAAGCCGCCAACGCCCCCGGCACCGGTGGAGTGGTATCCACCACAAACACGCTACTCACCCGATCGCCCGACAGCGTATCGGCGTCGGTATGCTCAGGTGCATCGCTAGCCACCACCTTCAACTGATAGCTCCCATCCGGCAGCAGGGAAGCGTCGAAGCTATAGAACCGATCGCTGAGCTTGTCCTTCAGCAGCCGCCAGTTCGTCTCGCCGACACCCTTGTACCAGACCGAAAACATCAGGTCGTCGCCATTGTCGTCATGCGCCAGCCAGCGCACCGTAACAGCGTTCTTGTCCTTCTGTGCGGTCAGCGGAGCCAGACTTGCATCCTGCGTAAAACTCAGCATGGGCGAAGCTCCCGCAGCCGTCGGAAACGCCACCTGCACCGTATTGCTCGGTGGAGCACTACCACCCGCAGCCACACGAGCCCCCGGCTGCACCACCACATCATCGACCACCGGAGCCATATTCTTCGACAGATAGTTCAACCCAACCGACTCCACCGCACCGCCACCCCGCAACACCGCCTTCCATTGCACATACCTCCCCGCAGGAACAGTCACTCCCCCATCCGCCCCGACCCGAGCCCACTCACTCCACCCCATCAGCGGACTCTCCACATTCCCACTCCGCACATACAAATCAAATCCAGCCGGGGCCCCGCCCCGCACCTCCGCGCGCCCCCACTGCGAGAAGCCTTGCGCATCAAACACATCACTGACGTAAGTCGCATCCTGCGAAACCGCATCTTTCAGTCGAAAAACCTTCCCGCTATTACTCGTTGCGACGAGCAGGCCATCCTTCACAGCGGCAAACGCCATAGCCTGCGACGCCTCTAGATGCGCTACATCCGTAAACCTTCCCGGCATCCCGACATCCACCCGATACACTCGCCCCCGATTGCCCGTAGCCGCCAACAGACTCCCATCCCGAACCGTTAGTGCATAGACGACATCATCCTTCAGCGTTAGCAGCTTCTGCGGAGTCCCATCTGTGGCAATCCTATAAATCTCCGTTCCATCGGGAACCAGCGTATTCGCACCAGCCGCCGTCGAAGAACCCGGCTGTACAAACGTTACGGTCACGCCCACATTTCCCGTCGCCGGCAGAGGCGGTAATGTCATCGCGCCCTTCGCACCAACACCAGAAGCATAGACGTTCCCGGCAGGATCCATCGCCAGCGCCGTAATCTCCCGCCGCGAAGCCGCATAGGCCGCAAAAGGCTTCGCTCCCGCAACCTTCGTGTCGATCCGGTAGATCACACCCGCGCCATCTGTCCCCGCCCAAAGCATCCCATCCGCTCCAAGCAACAGGCACCGGATATGCTGGTCGGCGGTCTTGAACAATACCTCCGCCTTACCTCCACCCGCAGGCACCCGATACACCACCGCCGGAGCCCCAGCCGCCACATAGACAGCGCCCGTTTTGCTCACAGCAAGATCCCAAAGATACTTCGGCTTCTCCTCCGTAGCACTCGGATCGAACACCACTGAAGCAGTTCCGCCACCTGCGGGAATCCGATAGACCTTCCCATCAGGAGAAGTAGCCGCCAGCACACTGCCATCTGCGGTAACCTGAAGCGCCTGTACCGCAAGCTCCTTCGCCTCGAAGACCTTCGTCGACTTCCCATCCGGCGAAACCTTCATCACCTCAGCCGACCCCGCAGATGTCCCACCCAGTCCGAGGTAGCCATTCCCCGCCGCATCAGTCGCCAGAGACCAAACGTAATTCTTCCCCGTCGTATACAGCAGAGAGATAGCCGGCCCAGCCTCCAGCCGCCCATCGTTTCGAATCGCCACCCCATCCGCCGAGCCCTTCTCCATCTCGTCGTAGCGGCTGACGCTCCACAGCTTCGTCCCCTGCGCCTCCGCAAATCCGCCAGAAAACCCCGGCAGCAGGGAAGCCGCCACGACCAAACCGGTTACAAATCCTCGTCGCATCATCGTGTTCCTGAGTCTAAAGCACGCAGAAGAAAAAGGCGGAAGCCGAAGCCTCCGCCCACGTTCCAATCGCCTTAAAGTTAGTTCGTTAGAACAGCCCTGTACCGAACCTGATTCTTTTTCACCTTGGTGACGGCATCGTTCGCCTTGGCCATGGCAAACCGTTCGGTCACGGCTTTCACTCCATGACGAGCCGCCACATCCAGCATCTCATGCAGATCGCGCGGACTTCCCGTCGGACTCCCCGATACCGCCCGCTGCTGCCCAATCAGCGCGAAGGCCTGAAGCTGAATCGGCGAAGGTGCAGCGCCAACCACACACATCATTCCCTTCGGTCGTAGAGCATTCACATACCCCTGCCAATCCTGATCGGCGCTAACGGTAGAGAGCAGAAAATCAAACGATCCTGCAACCTTCTTCAGAGCGCCTGTATCACGCGTATTCACAAAGTGATGAGCCCCTAGTTCCCGCGCCTCTGCCTCTTTGTCCTTCGAGGTCGAAAACGCCGTCACCTCAGCACCAAACGCCTTGGCAAACTGAATTCCAATATGTCCAAGACCGCCAATTCCGATCACACCGACTCGCGACGATGGCCTCACTCCGTGGTTCCGCAACGGTGCATAGACCGTAATTCCCGCGCAGAGCAGGGGTGCAGTGCCTTCGCTATCGAGCGCATCAGGAATCGTAATCGCAAACCGCCAGTTCACCCGAACCCGATCTGCATAGCCGCCATTCCGCCCCACGCACGTCGGCTGCGACTTGGCGCAGAGATGCTCATCACCCTGCCGGCACCATTCGCATATCCCACAGCTATCGGCCTGCCAGCCCACGCCCACTCTCTGGCCGACGGTGTGGCTCTTCACATCGCTACCCACCCCCACCACAGTCCCCACGACCTCATGGCCAGGAATAAACGGATACTTGCTCATGCCCCAATCGTTGTCGATCAGATGAATATCGCTATGACACACGCCACAGTGAGAGATTTTGATCTCGACCTCATCTGCAAGCAACTCGCCGGGATCGTACTTGTACGGCAGCAAATGTGCACCGGCCGCATGCACAGCCAACCCATGAAATTCACTCATTCGAAATCTGTTTCCTTCTGAGCGCCAATGTACTCGTCCGCGCTGTTGTTTGATGCTACAACATCCCCCCGCGCAAAACTCCACATAAACCCGCGAACGAAAGACCCACCCGAACGTCACCCATGGCAGAGAACAAGTGCAGCCTCAACCCTTACTTCGGTAATGCCGTCCAACTCCTTACCGCACAACAAGGTTCAGAGTCTGAGATCCGGTCACAGCATAACCTGTCTCAGCCGAACCCAGTTCGACCAGGCTCTCCCCTGTCAGCTGCATCTTCTGTGCATCCTTCAGCGGACTCAGGACATTGGCCATTGATAACGGCACCGCCGGCAGCGTCTCGCTCTCCAGCACCGCCTGAGCCGCATGGTCAAGCAGCGTGACATACACCCGGTCGTTGTCGTGCAGTCGATTGATCTGCGCCACCGTGTCAGCCACTCCAGACGCTCGTTGCGCCGCAGCTCCCGGCGGCGTAGTCAACTTATCTACCGAAGCCCCATCGCTCACCATCACGCGCAGCGTCCCGGGCGTAAGCTCCGCGGGCAGCGTCACCGGCACACGCACCACGCGGGCAGCAGCCTGATACGGATGCACCGTGACCTCCACCTCAATCGTCTCGCCCGGACGCGCCTCGATCTTGCTCAGCCTCGCCGACTCGATCAGCGCCGTTCTGCGCTCAGCAATTGCCTCCATCTTCAGCTGCATCCCCGTAATCACTGGCTGCTCCAGGGCATTTCCATAGAGCCTGCCGAAACGGTCCCCCACAAACAGAGCTGTATTAATAGCACCCGAGTTCAAATCGTTCTGCGCGATCAGCGCTTTCAACTGGACAGGCGGCTGACCCTCCACGGCCAACTCCCCAGTAAGCCGGAAGCTCGTCTCCGCTGCTGCTGCATTGGTCCCCTGCAAACTCTGATACACCGACACCAGCACCGCCGACGGCGTCAGTTGCCGGTTATCCAGCACCTCAAAATGAAACGTACGTGGCGGCCGCGCCTTGCCATCCATAGGGGTAGGCACTACCTCGACGGTCACCGGAATCATCCGAGCCTTTACCCCGAACCGCCCTAGAATCGCCGAAGCTCTATCCTCGGTAAACGCCCCCACGGTCTCGGTCGTGTTCACAATCTTAAAAGCATTTAGCGGAGAGGCCAGAGTCGCCACCACCATCGCCTTCGTCATCGGCATATCTACTGGTCCATACTGCGTAATCGGATGCCCGCACGCCAGCAGTTGCGTCGGATCGACATAAGTCACCGTACAAGTTCCCGCCATCGACAGATCCCCACGCACCAGAACCGCACTCACCGCCGACCCCGGCACCACCGGCTCCGGCTGCAACGCCTTCGCATCCGACCCGCCCAGACCCGCCACAGGCGTCAGACCCAGCGCCCGAAAACGATCCCCAAACCGATCCACAGCCTCCTGGCTGAACCCCCCGAACACCAGCGGAGTCTCCATCGGCTGCACCTCAGCCTGTCCGCCCGCTGTGCTGGCCTGCCTGATTCCGCTCGCTCCCGCAGCCTGCACGGCCCCGTCACGAACCTCCAGCATGTACTCAATCGGCGTGATTCCGGCAATCGGGTCCTTGCTAAACTGCCCAATCCGATAGCTCAACGCACCCACCAGCCGACCATCGATGTAGACCGGGCTTCCGCTCATCCCCGCCACCACGCCCGTATACTCCGGCTTCTCCCCATGCAGCCGAGCCAGAATCATGTCCTGTCCAGGTCCCAGCGCCTCCTTCAGAACCCCAAGGATCTCCACCTCCATAGGCTCCGGGTTCACCCCCTCAAATACCGTATACGCAACTCCATGCAGCCCTCGCTTCACCTCGGACAGGGGAAAGATCCGCTGCCCCCCAGCACCCATGGCGGCAGCAGCACTCGCAGGAACAGTCACACCCTGCCCGTAGGCACCGGCCAAACCCGTCAGTATCCAGCACACAGCCAGACCCTGCACCGCCCGTCGCGTCTTTAGCGGAATATTCACGTCTACCAGATTAGAGCGTCTCGCATCCCTACGTATAGCGGGCGCCCATATTTAGACGGATATTCTCTCCAAAACGCTCTCCTCTCACCAGAGACCCCCGTGAGCGTCCAACATTCGGAGTAAAGTTTTAGATGATGACTCACCGTTCCCGTCGATTCAGCGTCTCCCGCAAGCCGGCCCCGGCACTTTTTCTGCTTATTCTCGCGTCCCTGATTGCCCTGCCGTCTGCTCACGGTCAGACCACTCCCGCGACGCAGCCCCCGGCCCAGCAGCAGAAGCCCGACCAGCCCTCCGACTCCGCTGGCCCCGAAACCGACTCCGGAACCATCGTCCTCAAGAAAAAGAAGGAGGCCGACGAGCCCCCACCCCCTGCCGCCCCAGCCGAACCCAAGGTCAAGAACCCCAACAACGAGACCTACTCCCTCCGCGTCGACGTCCCCATCGTCAACCTCGACGTTAACGTCATCCTCGACAAGACCCACCAGTTCGTCCCCGGCCTCAAAGCCCCCAACTTCCTTGTCCTCGAAGACGGCGTTCCCCAGACCGTCACCAGCGTTCATATGGCCCAGACCCCCATCACCGCCGTCATGCTGCTCGAGTTCGCATCCAACAGCTACTACTTCATTAACGACATGCAGAACGCCTCCTTCACGTTCTTCAACACTCTGCGCAAAGACGACTACGTCGCCGTCGTCACCTACGACCTCCGCACCCACATCCTCACCGACTTCACCAACGACAAAAACGTCATCGGCAGCGCCCTCGGATCGCTAATCATCCCTGGCTTCTCCGACACCAATCTGTTCGACGCCCTCTACGAGACACTCGACCGCACCAGCCGCATCGAAGGCCGCAAGTACATCATCCTCATCGGCACCGGTCGCGACACCTTCTCCAAGATCACTCTCGACAAGATCCTCGCCAAGATCAAGGCCACTCCCAACGTCACCATCTTCACCATCAGCACCGGCGGCATGGTCCGCGAGATGACCGAAGGCCACGGCGGCATGGGCGGCGCCATCCGTGATCTTAACTACCTCCAGGCGGACAACCAGATGCAAACCTTCGCCCGCATGACCGGAGGCATGAGCTTCAAACCCGTCTTCCAGGGTGCGCTGCCCGACGTCTTCGGCACTATCAACGACTCCATCCGCAACCAGTACGTCCTCACCTACCGCCCCACCAACAACAAGAACGACGGCTCCTACCGCAAGATCAAAGTGCTCCTGGTCGACAACGAAGGCCACCCCCTCCAGATGCAGGACGAGAAGCACAAGCCCCTCAAGTACTCCGTCATCGCCCGCGACGGCTACAACGCAAAGCAAGCCGTAGAGTAGCTAACGAGGTCGTGACCTCTGGGCTAGCGATAGCGATAAAGCCGCACTCGATAAATTTTGCCTTGAGCCAAATCAGAAGCATAGAGTCTCAAGGCCTGCCCCTGAGAGTTTTCGTCACCATTCAGACGCCTTCCCGGCACCCAGGCTCCATTCTCAAAGAACTCTTCGTCGATACTCTCAATGCCAACAATGGGTAGCCCGGGTTTGTCCGTCGAGAAGGTGATCTGAGCATCGCCGCTGCCTGCAACCAGAAATTCATTCGGGCCCGTCTGAATAAACATCGCAGCCAGTCGCGCTCCCGCGCCGGACGAACCTCCAGCCCGAGTCATGGTCGCTGTATAGTCACCGAGATAAAGCCTCGCCGACCGCTGTGCTTCGCCTTCCATGAGCGCGGCAGTGACGCCACCCGTTCCTTGTTTTTCCAGAATCATCGGCGCCAGTTTGGACAATTCGCTATACACGTTGCCTATAGCGGAGTTATCCGGGCGCTCCGAAGAATTGGTGATACCCACCAGGTCGAGCGGAGCGTTACCTTGATCGTCGACGCCAAACGGAGAGAATCCCATAGCCGACAGATGTCCAAAAGCATAAAGCGCATTAGCGGCGCCCGCTGCCCCCCCTTGCGCCTCCGGGATGAAGAGCGGGTTGTCAGGACGCGCATACCTGCCTGCCCACAGCGCAAATTCATTGAAGTAGATGTCGGGCGACAAAAGATCAAGAGACGGCGCTCCGGCATGCCATACATCCATCGAATGGGGAAGCGGACCACCGCTGTTGTACTGTCCTGGTTCATAATTAGGCCGGATCAGCGCAGCATTCGCGAACATCGGTAGAGGGTACTCCGCCTTGCCTGCTGCCGTTACATGCTCGATGTAGGTGGCGTAGTGCCAGGCCATGAAGAGATCATCTGTCAGAGAAGTTTTGCCGAACACCTCCTGCCACGTCCCCGCGGTCTTCCCGCCCGCCGCCTCCCAGGCTGCGCGAAACTCCGGATCCAATGTTGTCCGATGCTTCTGCAGAAAACTCATGAGGGCTGATGGTACCGCTCCCGAGAAAGCGGCATTCGCGACAGCCGAATGATCCCGTGATTCAGGAATCACACCGACCTCATTTTCGACCTGCACCATCAGCACAGTATGCGTATCTCCATCCACCTCTCGCAGGTGACGCATCAGTCTCGCGAAGGCGCGCGCGTCTGCATCCCGAACAGCCGTACTGAAAGGCGATAGTCGCTCTGTGCTTCGGCCGTCGCTGGTCTGAACGCGAGGGAACCGTTCCGTATCAGTCTTGACCCAGGCTGGCACGTAGCTGGAGTACGTATTCTTCCATGCGCCAAACCACAGAATTACAAGTTTGAGGTTGTTCGCGCGTGCTCCTTCTAGAAGCCCATCCACCACACTGAAATCGAACTTCCCCTCTTCAGGTTCGATCGTCTCCCATGCGACAGGCGACAACACTGTATTCATGTGCATTGCTGTGAGCCGCGGCCAAACCGGCTTCATGTACGCAACGCTGGAGGAGCTGGAGTTATGCAGCTCTCCCCCAAGAACCAGAAAAGGCTTGCCATCAACGATGAGCTGGGTTGCACCTCCACGCTTTTCGAGGTGCGGTAGTCCTGCATGGGAGTCACGTGTTTGGCCGACAGCCGGCCCGCCAACGACGATCGAGAGTAAGGTCAGTACACCGAGCTTGTTCAACTGTTGATTATCCGATCCTTAGATATACTGCCGGCTATTCACCATCCCCTATTCAACAGCCTGATTACGGCATGAGCAAGTATCTGGGCAGAATTGTCCTTCGTCCTTGGAATCGCTCCCCAACCCCGAAAATTTATCCACAGCAAAACCTGTCAAGCCCCCAAATAGCAAATCGCCGCACCAATCACGAAGATTCGCGTGCATAGTAATTCCACCCAATTCGCTATACTAGATATAGAGATAAAAGCCCCGGCCAACCACCGGGGCTTTCTCTTTAATTTCAAATCCAAAAGGAGGCTTACCCGCTAGGGATCATTAAATCAATACTTTGCGTCTGCCATATTCATCAAACCCCTGAATCCAGAGACTTTCCGTATCACAGTAAACGGAAGCCCAAAGCCAAACCTTTTATATTGAATACTTTGCGCGAAAATGTACCCCTTGGGAGTCCATTGAAGTCTGCTAATTTACAACACAGCCTGAAGATCCGCAGTCGCCACGAGGAACAGTATTCTAAGGTGAGCATGACACCCTTCCTGCACCTGGCCCATGTAAACGTAGCTCGCGGCGAAAACATCGTCCTCCACGACATCAACCTCTCAGTCAACGCCGGCGAGCATATTGCAATCCTCGGCCCCAACGGCTGCGGCAAGTCGACCCTCATCAAGACCATCACCTGCGAGTGCTACCCCATCGCCCAGCCCGACACAACCGTCAGCATCTTCGGACGTGAGCGCTGGGACCTGACCGAGCTCAAGAAACGCCTCGGAGTGGTCTCCGCTGAGCTCCCCGGCCGCCAAACCCTGACCACCACCGGCCGCGACGCCGTCCTCACCGGCTTCTTTTCAAGCTCGACCCTCTGGCCCAACCTCACCGTCACCGAAGCCATGCGCACCCGCGCCGACGAAGTCCTCGAGCAGATCGGCGCCGTCCCCCTGGCCAACAAACCCGTAGGAGAAATGTCCGCCGGCCAGCAGCGCCGCATCATGATCGGCCGCGCTCTCGTAGGCTCCTCCAGCACCGGCTCAGACCGCCAGATGCTCCTCCTCGACGAGCCCTCCAACGCCCTCGACATCGCCGCCCAGCAAGACCTCCGCGACCTCCTACGCCGCCTGGCCCAGCAGGGAACCGGCATCCTCCTCATCACCCACCACGTCTCCGACATCATCCCCGAGATCGACCGCATCCTGATGATGAAGGATGGTCGCATCGTAGCCGACGGCCCCAAGTCTGAACTCCTCACCGCCCCCCACCTCAGCGCTCTTTTCAAGACTGAAGTCCACCTCACGCAAAAGGACGGCTTCCACCACGCCTTGTAGCCCACCCCACCACGGGTGAACCAAACGAAAGACTCATCCCGCACGATGGGCCTGTGCTAAACTTCGCTCCACCAAAGGCTAGATCCTCTCTAACGCAGTCGGGCCCGTATCCAGAATCATCGAGGAACGCAGCCATGCGAGCGCAGCAATGGAGATGAAGCGAGGACTGGGAGCCGCCGGTATCGGAGCAGCCGCTCTGGCCGGAGCCATGTTCCACGCCACCATAAGTCGTGATGGAAGCTCTAGCGCCTCAAAATCACGGCCCACATCTGCTCAATCTGTAGTCACCGGCGAAGGCCCGTGGCTCGCCTCCTGCAGCTACTGGAGCGCCGCCCGATGGAAAGAACCTCCAGCCGCTAAAGAGTCTCCGCAATCGACTAAATCCATAAAACAAGCCGCCGTCAAAGCCGATTCTCCAGCAACCGCATCTACCGACAACCCCGAAACCGGCTGCGCCAGTGACAACTGGGGCATCCCCCCTCCAGAACCCGATCACGAGCCAGACATCCGTGCCATCATTGCAACCGTTCCCGACCCCATCCACAGCCACTTCGCGCTCGAATTCGACCGAACCATCGATGCCTTCATGCAGGCCGCATCCGACAACCGCTTTCTAGAAAGCCAATACTGGCTTCCTTGGAAGAGTCGCATCGCTCCGCCATCCTCTGGAGACTCATCCACGATCCCACCCGAGAGCGAGCAGGACCTTAAACGAGAGCAGCAGCCTGGTCTCATCATTCTCAAATTCGCCCCGAAGGCTGGAGTCGGAGAATCCGACGTAGCCTGGTCCGGCTATCACCGCGTTATCTACCTATTTCTCGTCGGTGAAACCCCCGCACTCGGCGTGAATGGAACTCAGCTTCGCAACGCACTGCGGTATGAGGCGATGCTCAAGAAGGACTACAAAGCCAGGCTGTCCATGGGAGAAGGGAATCGACTTGCCATCATAGGCCCGTTCTCTTCCGGTTCAGCGGCATCACTCAGAGAAGGTCTCGAAAACGCGAAGTTTGATCACGCTCCTCCCGAAATCGTTGTTGCTGGCGAGACCTCTACTGGAATCGCAAACAGCGAACTCAATTCGCAGAAGAAGGGCGAGCAAAAGATAACTTATGTCTCTTTCGCCGAAAACACAGGCTTCGAATTGTCGCGGCTCTTCGACGCTCTTAATAAATCCCGCTACGATGTCCGACGCATCGCGATTCTCGTAGAGGAGGGAACAGTATTCGGTGACGCAAATGCTAGTGGGAAGCAAGGCGGAATTCAGATCCGCTTTCCTCGCGAGATATCACTACTGCGTAACGCTCAGATCGACCAAGGGGGAAAGTCATCCGGCGAGTCCAGCGCCGCGCCCAGTCCCTATCTCAACCTTTCGCTTAAGGACTCTGACGCCGACGACACCGTCCCTCACTTCTCCAGTGCCCAAACTCCACTCTCCCAGGAGGCCGAGTTGATGGCCATCGCCCGTCAACTCCAGCGCAACCGCACGCAGTACATCCTTATCGCCGGTTCCAATATCCTCGATGAGATCTTTCTCGCTCAATTCCTCCATCGCGCCTGCCCCGATGCGAGACTCGTCTTCTACAACGGGGGCGACCTGCTTATTGAGCGCGACATCGACAACGTCCCTTACCTTGGCTCTATTGTCATCACTCCCTATACCTTGATCGATCTCGAGAACGCCAATGGCTCCGCACGTGCTTTCTCCGACGCGCACGCCGAGCGTGCCTACAATGCAGCAAGCTACATCTTCTGGTTCGGCACCTCAAACCCGAAGCCAACCTTCGCCGGTTATCAACGCACAGCGAACGACACGACGCAGATTCCACTCTGGGCCACCACCGTTGGCGGGGATGGTTACTATCCCCTTGGAATTCTCAGTCCATGCGCAAGCGATACACGGACTATCCTGCCCAATATTGTTGAAGGTAGACTCAAGGTCTGTTCGCAGACAGATGGTCAGTTCAGGCCCCGTCTTGCCCCAGCGTCTCCCAACTCTGCTCCCTCGCTCTTTTGGTTTATCCTCTGCACCCTCATTACCAGTCTGTGCATCGGCCACACCACCGTCATGTTGTCTGCCGAATACTGGTCAGCTTTTACCCGCGATCTCGCCGTTCGCCAGAACGACCAACCTCGCCGAAGATCGGTCTACATCAACATCGGCACATCTGTTCTCTTCTCCATGGCTTTCGTGGTGTCATTTCCGCTCTTTGCCATGCTCTTTCCCTTGTTTTCGATAAACCGTTTTTATTTTGTAGATACTCCTAGCCTCACCGCTGCATCCATCACACTACTCTCCGGATTTGTCGCTCTTATAGCCACCCTAAGCCGCACCCTTCCCCATTCCGGGCGCGCGAAGGGCATCAACCCTGAATCAACTACTCGCCTCTATCCCTACTTCAATTTGGTGGCACTTATTACGGTCGTCGCTGTCCCTCTCTTGTGGATATGGATATGTCTCCGGACGACAGTAGACGGCACAGCATCCTATGTAGGACCATTCTTCAGCTACCGCTCGCTTCATCCCACAAGCGGAGTCTCTCCCGTAGTCCCAATCCTCCTTCTTCTCTTCAGTTGGTATCTCTGGTCCGTCTTCCAGACCGCTCGTCTCCGTTTTTCCACGATGAGCAGGCCAAGGCTTCCAGATACTGTGCCGACCAAAAGCCCCTATCCACTCTTCGTCTCTGACAGCGCTCTGACGCAATGTAAAACCCCCATCGACTCCTGTCTTATAGAAAACGTCACATGTCTTCTGATCACGCGAGAGACGATCCGCCGATTCACCGGCTGGTCGGCTACCAAACTGAACGCGATCTTCTTCGCCATCTACCTCGGCCTGTTCGCGATTTGTATCTTCTGCGGTCATATTCAAAGCCTGGAACGTTTCCTTCTACATCCCGGACATTGGCCCACAGCATACGAGTTCCTCATTGCCACGCTCTTTTTTCCACTCATCATGGTCGCGCTCACTGGCTGGCTGCGTATGATCTTCATCTGGGGTGCGCTGAGTCGTGGGCTTCTGGAACCGCTCGAGCGCACACCTCTCCGTCTTGCCTTTACCCGCCTCAAGGATGTCGGCTGGATGACCATGCTTTCCCAGAGCAGCCTCCATTTCCGGTGGCGCGATATGGCTCGTTCTACCGAATCCCTGCGCCAACTCATCAATAATCCTGACCTCGCCCAAGCAATCGGCGAGGGGGACCATTGGAAAGACCTTTCCGATACTTATGATGAGCTCATTGATCAGATCACGGAACTGCGTAAGCGCATCACCATGCGACCGCCGCCGAAACCTGAACCCAAACCCCCTGCCGCTCCTCCAGGTGATGACGATCTACCCGAAGAGGATCACCGCTACGATCTTGGCTATATCTACAGAATCGAAATGCTGTATGCGAAATTCTGCGAACATCTCCTCGCTTACCTCCTCATCCCCTACTGGAACGAGCGGCGCATTGGCTTCGTTGAGGAGGGGGAAGGGGAGCACCCCGGTTCCGATAGCTCCAAATCTGTACCCGATCCCAACGCACCGGAAGACCCCACTCATATTCGTTTGGCCGAAGAGCTCCTCACCATCCGTTATGTTGCGCTTATTCGCGCGGTCCTCGTCAACACCCGGTATCTCATGCTCTTCGTCTCATCGGCCTTCGTATTCGCTATCATCGCCTGGAACTCCTACCCCTTCCAACCCCACCAACTTATCGACTGGTGCTTCACCCTTCTGATGGTCTTCCTCGGCTGTGGCTTCATCTGGGTCTTTGCACAGATGCACCGCAACGCCATCCTCAGCCGCATCACCGACACCAAGCCTAACGAACTCGGCCGCGATTTCTACATCCGCGTCATCAGCTTTGGAGCCATACCAGTCCTGACCTGGTTTGCCTACCAGTTTCCAGAGATAGGCGGGAGCATCTTCAAGATCCTCCAACCAAGTCTTCAGGTCATCAAATAAATCGCACTGTCGGAGTTACTTATATCTTTATCGCCAACTAACGGCGAGGTGCCAACGCAGATCGCGGGATTTGGTTTTTTCGAGTACCTTGCGATATTCGAGGAGTTCGGAGAGTACCTGCTCGCCCTCGGAGCCGAGCTGTTGTGGTTCATCTTCAAGGGCTCGAACCAGCGCCTGCACGGTGATGAGTCCGTCGTCTGGCGAATACCACTGTGGGGGTGGCAGCCGCTGGATCAACTCCTTGTTGCCTGCACCTTCTTCGATGAGAAGGGACATCGAGTTCTCGTCGGCGGAGAAGAATTCGATGAGGGGCTTCACTCCTTGGCGGAGGGCGAGCTTCTCGAGTGCGTCTTCGTGTCGTGCGAGCGAGCGGCCGTTCACGAAGATGTCGAACCCGGGGTCTTCACCCTCAACTACGATGTACATGGAAGCAGCCATCCCTCGCAGTTTACCTCCAAACTTCCTGTAGAAAAGAATCAGTGCAGTGACAATACGGGCTCATTCTCTTCGATTTTGGCAAAGAGAATCCAGGCAGCACCAGCGATGAGTAGGGCGGCACCGACGGTGAGCCTTACGGTGATCTGCGGTCGCAATACGATGTATCCCTCGATCACGGTGAAGAGAGGAATCACCAGAGAACGGGCGGACAGGCGGATCGGTGGCATCTCTCGTAGGAGCCAGATCAGCAATGTTATTTCGATCAGGTCGATGAGCGATGCGATGGAGGCGATGGGGGTCAATTGATTCCATCGCCATAAGAGCGAGCCGTTTGTGATGCAGTAGATCGTCAGGAAGGCTGCGTTTGAGAGCCCGATGATCACGACAGCATCCAGGTAGGCGAGCGGCTGTAAGAGCCGGAATATTCGCACGCTGCAGATGCCGACCAAGAGAATCGCCAGGATCAATCCGGCTAGTTTCAGGTCGCCTAGAAGAGACCCGGGCAAACCAACCGGAAGGAGTAATAGAGCGCCTCCGAATGCGACGAGTGCCGGGGTCAGGAATTTGCGTCCTGCTTCCTCGGTTCCTGTGGCCATTCCGATCGCTACTACTGCGGGGACTGCTGCGAATAGTGCGGATATTCCGGTCTCCGTGATGCCTCCGTGCGTCCATCCAATCAGCACGACTGGGAGCCCAAGCAACCCCACGCTAGTGATGGACAACGAAGCCCAGATAGAAGTTCGCAGGCGGTCTGATAATCCCCGGCCAGCGAACAGGAGTCCACTGATTCCGACGATACCGTACAGGATCGCTTGCTGCTCGGTCGCGGGTAGTGAGTTCGGGTTGGAAGGAATTATCCAAGAGGTTGCTCTTAGGAGGCAGAGCAGGAGGAAGCCAATCGCAACGGTTCGCTTTCTATGCAACTAGTACCTCCCCTCATACACTTAGTGTTGCAAAGTATTCAAAAGTAATACTTTAGGTCCGGACTTCTGTGGGTACCTGCTTTTCTGAAAACTATACCTCTTCCAAAAAGAAAGCCTCGGGCTTAGACCGAGGCTTTTGGGCTCTATATCCATTATAGAGAAATGGGCATAATTGCTATACAACCTCTATCTTGCAGATTTGCCGTCAGTTAGTGGGGATTGGGGCTTGACACGTTTGAATGGGTATCCGGGGGTGATTAGGCGGAGCGGGCGAGGAGCTGAAGCCCCTCGATCTACGTTGATATTTTCTCGGGCTAAAGCCCTGCGCTCCTGCCCCAAAACACAGGCGAAGCGATCATCAAGACCTGCTTCTCCTGTCATGCTCCAGCCAAAGCCCACGACTATGTGTTCACTCGCTATGTGCCATGAAGGTCGCCTTCTGCTAGTTTGAGGTGGAAGAGGTCGAAGACGAGGTCGTAGAGGCGGTGGGCTAGTTCGGGATCGTAGCGTACGCCTTCGTCTCGCATGAAGGCGTGGGCTCCGTTGACTTCGTGCCAGCTTAGTTTGGTGCCGAGTTCGTTGAGGCGGGCGAGGACCGTAAGCCGGCCTTCGAGGGGGATGTGGGGGTCCTGGCGGCCCCAGATCATGAGGAGTTCGCCGTGGATGTCGGCGGCGCGGTGGAGGGAGTCGTCGTTGGTGCCCTTGCCGAGCGAGCCTTTGTGAATGTCAGTGGCGTAGAAGCAGGCGGTGGCGAGGACGTCGGGGTTCATGGCGGCGCGGAAGGCGAGGTGGCCTCCGATGCAGATGCCCATGGCTCCGATGCGACCGGTGCAGTCGGCGCGGGACTTGAGGTGGTCGATGGCGGCGCGGGCGTCGGCGTCGTAGCTTTCGATTGTTTTGGTGGTTTTGAGGACGTTGCCGCGATCGGAGCCGGCCTGGTCGTAGGCGAAGATGGTGCCGGCGGGTTCGAACTCGTGGTAGATCTCGGGCATGGCGACGACATAGCCGTGGCCTGCGAGCATCGCTGCGGTGCGTCGAATGGGCGCGGTGATCTGGAAGATCTCAGAGTAGAAGACGATGCCGGGATAGCGTCCGGGGGCGGCTGGACGGACGATGTGGGTCCGCATGGGGCCGTTGGGGGTGTCCAGGGTGACGTACTCGTCGTTGATGATGATCATGCACTCTCTCCAGATATCGTCTATCGGTAGGCTACTATGCCAAGTTCGATCAGAGCTTCCAGACGACTTTGTGGTGGAGAGGAGCTAAGGGAGCACAGTCCGTGTCGCAAATTAACTTTATGCCAGAAAAAGATGCCATCCTTCGCTTACCTGGAACGAAGCGAAGGATGGCGGTAGTGAAGGAACAGGGGACTAGTTGAAGAGTTTACGGCGCATGGCTCCGACGGCTCCCAGAGCTCCGGTGCCAAGGAGCAGGAGGCTGCCTGGCTCGGGAACGGGGGAAGGGTCGCCGTGGGGGGTGGTGCCGACGTTTGTGAAGAGGAAGGCGTCATCGTTGTAGTCCCAGTCGGAGGAGCCGTTGGGCAGGTCTTCCATGCCGACGTAGGTTCCGGCCGGAAAGATCGTCCCGCTGAGGTCACCGCCGGCGAAGGCCGCAGTGTAGGCATGGTTGACTCCATCAGCGCTGTAAGCGCCGTCGGAGGCGAAGAGTTGGCTGGTGGCGTAGTTGTAGAGCTCGAAGACGATTGTGTCACCGGCGTTGACGGGACCGAAATCGGCGGTGGCACCGGCGGTGGTAGCGTGGTTGGGGAAGAAGTAGTCGCTGACCCAACCTGTGTTGACGTCGATCATTCGGATGCTGTCGTCGTCGCCTGCACTTTGCGAGACGAAGTATCCGGTGATGTTGCCGGTAGAGGAGGCGGTGATGGACAACTGCGGAGCTATGGTACCGGCGTTACCGTAGGGGATGGTATCAGCGGCAGCAAAGAGGGATCCGGCAGCAAGGCAGACAAGCACAACGAAGGGCCGAAAGGACATGGGAAGAAACTCCTGTGAGACGGTTTGCATATATGCACGGGAGTGGCCAAATCCAGGAAGAGCCATAAACCTTGTGTTTTTGAGGGAGTTAGCCCAAGAAAAAGGAAAATATTTTCTCCTGTGTGCAAAAAATAGGCAAGTTTGGTCATAGGAAATGACGGCGGTGCTTCCTGCGAGCTATTGGAGGGCGAAGAAGAGTTAGGGGTGCAGGGGGAGGAAAAGGCTGAAGACTGTCCCGTGATTTTCGCGGCTGCGGACGGTGAGCCGACCGCCGTGGCTGTCGATGATGTCCTTGGAGATCCAGAGGCCGAGGCCGGTGCCGGCCAGCTCGCGGGTGGTGAAGAAGGGGTGGAATATCTTTTGGATGACTTCTGGCGGCATGCCGTGGCCGGTGTCGGCGAGGACGAGACGGACGCCGCGCCTGCCGGTGGCGGAATGGGTCGTGTCGTAGGCGCGGAGGCCGATGCGGCCGCCGGTTCGCATGGCGTCGATGGAGTTTGCGACGAGATTGCTGAGAACCTGGCGGATTTCGCCCTCAAAGCAGTGGAAGGGGGATGGGGTGATGTATCCGCGGTGGATGGTGATGCTGGAATTGGAGAGGCGGCCTTGGTAGAGGGTGGTGACGGAGTCGAAGAGTTGAGATGCGGTGACGGCGGTGGGGCGGGTGCTCTGGCGATGGAAGCGCAGAGTCTGGGTCGTGATCTGGGAGCAGCGGACGACTTCGGCTTCGGCTAGGGAGAGGTGGTCGGCGACCTCGGGGTGGAGGTTCTCATGGGTGCGGGCGATGTAGATGAGATTGGTGATGGCTTCGAGGGGGTTGTTGATTTCATGGGAGATGGAGGCGGCGAGGCGTCCGACGGCGGCGAGTTTTTCGGACTGGATGAGGGCGGTCTCGGCGCGTTTGAGGCCGCTGAGGTCTAGTAGGAAGGCGGCGTTCTCTGTTTTGGCTCCGGTCTCGTCGCGGATGCAGGTGGCACCGACGAGAATGGGGATGCGGCGGCCATCGCGGGCGATATTTACCTTTTCGTAGGGCTGGCAGACTCCGGTGGCGGTAAGTTGGCGGTCGGCTTCGGCGTCGAGGTGAGCGAACTCGGGCGGGGTGAGGTCCTGCCAGCGCATGCGTCCTACGACCTCGTTCCTTTCGTAACCGAGGAGCTTGAGCAGCGAGGGATTCATGTAGGTGATGTTTCCTGCAGCATCGCTGATGGAGACGCCGACGAAGCTGGTTTCGATGAGGCGGCTGAAGCGAGCTTCGGCGGATATCTGGGGCTGGATGTTGGTGGAGGTGCAGACCCAGCCGATGAGGGTGCCGTTCTCGACCATAGGGATGGCGTTGGAAAAGAACCAGTGGTACTCGCCGTCGCGGCCTAGGATGCGGTAGCGGCCTTCGAAGGGCTTTCCGAGGGGAACGCCTTCGGCCCACTGCTGGTAGACGATCTCGCGGTCATCAGGGTGGACGCAGCTGATCCAGAAGGATTCGAGGTCATTGCCGATGAGGTCGGAGCAGGGCCGACCGGTGAAGTCGAACCAGCGAGTGTTGAGGAAGTTGATGGTGCCATCGGGAGCGGTGGTGCAAGCTAGCTGGGGAGTGCAGTTGAGGACGAGGCGGGGATCGAGTGATGCGGTGGACATAGTTGCTGGCCGGTTGTGCCGATTTCAGGGTGAAGTGAGCTTACATGGATGGGGGAATTGTAGCTGAGTTGGTGGGAAAGGGAATTGCCTAATGTGCGGGGAGGAATTTTGATGGTGGGAATCCGTGAATGCGAAGTTGGAGGCAGCGCAAGGCTTCTCCGTAGTCGAGGAGGAGCTCGTGGGGGAGGCTGTACTCGTGTGGCCAGGAAGCGGGGTGGGTGTGCCAGTGGATGGAGAGGGTGGGCTGGGCGTTGTCGAATGTGGTGAGGATGAGGGCGGTGCGGCCGAGGTGGTTGGGAGAGCTGACGACTTCGGCCGACGACCAGTTGTGTTGATGCATGAGCTGGGCTGAATAGTAGATGTTCTGGATGGTGTTGAGGGCTTGGGGCTCTTCGATGATGTCGGAGGCGGGGATGCCTTGCGCTACGGCGAATTGGGCCATGGTGTGGGCCTCGACGAAGTTGTTGTGAGCTGGGCCGCCGGTCATGATGATGTGGGGGGCGACGCCGGCTTTGTACTCGCGGATGCCTTCGAGGACGCGCTCGCGTTGTTCGGGGGATGGGGTGCCGTCGGAACGGCTGGGTGTGCCGAGGACGATGATGGTGTCGAAGTGGGTTTGGGCGGTGTTGCTGGTGGGAAGGGTTTTGTAGTTGATCGTGACGATAAGGGCCAAGACGAAGGCGATCAGGGCAATGACAATGAGGGTTCGGTTGAGGAGCTTCACGCGGGTAGGGTATCAGGGATGATTTGCGGTTAGGTTAGGGCTTGTTCGATGACCGCGCTTAGGCCTGTGATGGGCGCGAGGAGTTCGTCGGGGAGGGAGAAGCGGGTTTTGAGGTATTGCGGGTCGTTGTAGCTTAGCCAGACTTTGCCTTCAGCGTCCTGCCAGGCTAGGGCTTTGATGGGGAGGTCGATGGCTGAGAGGGACGCGGCTAGCATGATGGGGGTTCCGCCTTTTGGGTTGCCGAAGATGAGGAGTTGGGTGGGAGGCATTTGGAGGCCGGCCTTTTCGGCTTCTCCGCTCTGGTCTACGCGGGTGAAGACTTTTATGTTTTTGGCTTGGAGGAGAGATTCGAGGCGGTCTAGGGTTTCGGGGACGGTGTAGGGGCTGGGGTGGGTGATGATGCCCGTGGCCATGCTTTTTCTCCCAAGATGCGAAATTGTGCCACTTTCGGTAGCTTTATTTTTTCACAGGTTTCTTGATGTGGGCTTTTGGTTATCGGGTTTTGGTGGTTTCGCTGGTGAGGAAGCGGAGGGGGCGGTCGGCGGCTTTTGAGAGGCCTATGCGTGGGGTGATTTGGATGTCGGCGGGGTGGGTGCCGTCGTCGGCGATCTGGATGGGGGAGTCGGGTGAGGTTAGGTCGAGGTCGTTGGAGTTTTTGCGGGTGATGTCGAGGGCCTGGCAGAGGCGGCCCGGGCCTCCGGTGAGGAGCTTGGGTTTGGCGTCGGGGGAGAGGCGCCGGAGGGGGGCCATGGTTTCGATGCCTTCGATGGGGGTGATGGCGCGGATAAGGACTCCACCGGCCTCGCCGGGGAGATGGGCGGATGCGTTGAGGCAGTAGTACATGCCGTAGATGAAGTAGACGTGGGTGTGACCGGGTGGGCCGAAGAGGGGGAAGTTGTTTGGGGTGAGGCCGCGGTAGGCGTGGGAGGCGGGGTCGGTGAGGCCGAGGTAGGCCTCGACCTCGGTGATGCGGCCGGTGAGCCGCTCGCCGTGGAGATCGCGGATGAGGAGCTTGCCGAGGAGGGCTCGGGCTACGATTTCGGGGGAGCGAGAGTAGAAGGCTCTTGGCAGGAGCTTGGTGGTGTGACGGGTTTGTGGGGATGTGCTCATATTTTTTGCGCTGATTTTTTTGCGAATTTTTTGGCGATGGTGAAGTGTGTTTTTTGCTAGGGTTTTTGAGAAAACGTGTCGTTGTTGTGGTGTTTTTGTGGTCAATTAGCGGTAAAAAGTGTGGCAAACGTGGTAAACGGACGTGCACATTACGGGAGCGGAAATCATGCCACTTTCGGCAGCTTTATTTTTCCACAGGTTTGGGCAGCTTCACTTATTCGCGATTGGGTTGGATGAAAGAGGCACGTGTGAGGATTATTCGTTAGGTTGGGGTGGAGTAGGGTGCTATCTTCTTCCGGGAATGAATCCAGAGAAAGAGAGTATGCGATGAGTGTGAAGGGCGGTGTGGTGGATGTGGAGGAGATTCGGTTGGGCGGGATTGGGCTGCGGTTTTTGGTTGATGGGCCTACGAGCGGGTCGGGCGTGACAATGTTCGAGATGACGGTGGCGCCGGGGGCGGGGATGCCGGTTCCGCATCATCATGTGGGGTTCGATGAGACGGGGTATGGGGTGAGCGGGAGGCTGAAGTTCAGGCTGGAGGGAGAGACGATCGACGTGGGGACGGGGGATTTGGTGTGGATTGAGCGGGGCAAGGTGCATGGATTTATGAATCCGTTTGATGAGCCGGCTGTGGTGCTTTGCACGATCACGCCGGGGGTGTTGGGGGCGGAGTATTTTCGGGAGATTCGTGAGCTGCTGGCAGGGGGTGGGCCTCCGGACCCTAAGGCGATGGGGGCAGTGATGTTGAAGTATGGGTTGGTGCCGGTGAAGCCGGCTTAGCTACAAGGCCTTTTTTTGAATCGGCATGTTAGTCACCATCGGTAGGCAGAGAACGTGTACGGATGGGTACCCGAACGTCTTGGAGTGGGAAAGAGAAAGGCTTCGCCTGTGAACAACCATCCACCGGAGACTTTTACCTTTCATCGATCTTAAGGTGACGTCTCTTTTCACCGATAAAACTCAGGGATTGGCTATTATCTTCGGCCGTCCACCAAGCGTCCATGGGACCGCGAAATATGTCGCGCGGCAGTTTTCTTCGCGCATAGGCGTTCTCCCATACAGTCACGCACGGTGTGAGTTCTTCCGTTATTCCCGCGCGTCCGGACCAAAGATCCGCTTCACGTTCTTCACGAATTCTGCCGTCGTCTGTCTTCAAGTAAAGCGCTGCTTCTTTAGGGAATGTGTAGTAGTTGTGGAGAGAAACGATCGCAGAAATACGAGTATTTCGGATCTGATGCTTCTGGACCATCTTGCCCTTTCCAGGAATGAAGCCAGTTGTAATCTCCGCGTCTTCGGGAATTCCCGAACCTAAGTCCACAGGAACTCGAAATGCGAAGTCCCCATACATAGCCCCGAGGATCGTGGTTGGAGCCATTAAATCAACGAAGCTGTTCTGGCCTGCTGCAAACACTAAAGCATTAATAGTGTTTGGCAATCCTTTAAACTGCTTTGCGCCGTCACGGATATGGGAACGAATAGGCGGGTAAGGATCCCATTGGAAAAATCTTCCTTGAGGAAGGGGCACCTCGATCTGCTTAACTTCAAAATAGAGCGAGCCTTGTTGGTGTTGGACAACATAGTCGATACGGTTACTCGTGCCGACAAGTTCTGGTTCGTACTCGAACTTGATGCCTTGACTAGCTAAATATCTTTCAAAAAGCAAATCACTCGGATTCTTTTCGTTCACTACTACCTCGGTGAGTCATCAGCTGAAGAGAAATTCTTTAGTGCGAAGTTCCTTTACTGTATCGCGTAGTTTGGCGGCGGTTTGTCGGTTACTATCGTGGTCGAAAAGGGTTGAGAGATGTTAGTGAGTATAGAGCGTCGGGGTCCTTCGACTTCGCTGCGCTTCGCTCAGGATGACGGGGGTGTTGGGCGGGTTGGAATAGCGAAGACGGGTGCCGAAGTGATGTTTGTTGGTTGGCGAAGCGTACGATGTGACGTCAGAGCTACGAGCGCCGCCACATTGATTTGTATTTAGGGGTTCATCTTTTCGTGGGCGGTGATGAACTTCCAGCCCCATTGTTCGGCCAGGTCTTTGAAGTTGGGGTTTTGGGTGCGGATTAGGTTTAGTTTCTTTTCTCGGCGCCAGCCTTTTAGTTGTTTCTCTCTTGCTATGGATTCGAGGATGCTTTCGTGGGCTTCGTAGTAGAGGAGGCGCGTGCAGCCGTGTTCTTTTGAGAAGCCTTCGAAGGTGCTCTTTTTGTGTTGTTGTACGCGGGTGTAAATGTCGCTGGTGACGCCGATGTAGAGTGTGCCGGTGTGACTGCCCATGATGTAGGTGTAGCCGGGCATTTCTTCGTAGCTTCCTTTTTGGTGGTTTTGGTTGAGTATAAGGTGTTGGAGATTCGTGGTTAAAAGGTTTGAGCGGTTTCGGTGGTGTTGATACCTTCGGGGTCCTTCGACTGCGCTGCGCTCCGCTCAGGATGACGGGTGTTTGCGTAAGGGGAAAATGAAAAGAACAGTATTGTAATGACGTTTAGCTGAAGAGGAATTCTTTGGTGCGGAGTTCTTTTACTGTGTCGCGTAGCTTGGCGGCTTTTTCGAATTCGAATTTTTTGGCGGCTTCGCGCATGTCGGATTCCAGTTTGCCTATGTAGGTGTCTAGTTCCTGTTGGGTGGTGAAGTCGGGCATGCCTTCGGCTTCGTCGGTTAGGTCGGCGTAGTCGGCGTTGATGATGCCGGCGAGGGTCATCTCGGTGGAGCGGATGATGCTTTGTGGGGTGATGCCGTTTTCTTCGTTGTAGGCTTCCTGGATTTCGCGGCGGCGGTTGGTCTCGTCGATGGCTCGCTGCATGGAGTCGGTCATCTTGTCGGCGTAGAGAATGGCGCGGCCTTCGAGGTGGCGGGCGGCTCGGCCGATGGTTTGGATGAGGGAGCCCTGGGAGCGGAGGAAGCCTTCTTTGTCGGCGTCGAGGATGGCTACGAGGGAGACTTCGGGTAGGTCGAGGCCTTCGCGGAGGAGGTTGATGCCGATGAGGACGTCGTACTCGCCTTTGCGGAGGTCGCGGAGGAGCTTGATGCGCTCGAGGGTTTCGATCTCGGAGTGCATGTAGCGGCAGCGGACGCCGACTTCGGTGTAGTAGCTGGCGAGGTCTTCGGACATGCGCTTGGTGAGGGTGGTGACGAGGACGCGTTGATTTTTTGCGGTGCGGTCGCGGATCTCGGCGAGGAGGTCGTCGATCTGGCCTTTGACGGGGCGGATTTCGACGACGGGGTCGATGAGGCCGGTGGGGCGGATGATTTGTTCGACGACTACGCCGGCGGATTTGGTGAGTTCGTAGGGGCCGGGGGTGGCGGAGACGTAGATGATCTGGCCACTGCGGGACTCGAACTCTTCGAAGCGGAGGGGGCGGTTGTCGAGGGCGGAGGGCAGGCGGAAGCCGTAGTCGATTAGGTTTTGTTTGCGGCTACGGTCGCCGTGCCACATGCCGTGGAGCTGTGGGATGGTGACGTGGGACTCGTCGATGAAGATGAGGAAATCGCGGGGGAAGTAGTCGAGGAGTGTGGGTGGGGGCTCGCCGGGGAGACGGCCGGACATGTGGCGCGAGTAGTTTTCGATGCCGTGGCAGTAGCCGACGGACTTGATCATCTCGAGGTCGAAGCGGGTGCGCTGGTGGATGCGCTGGGATTCGACGAGGCGGCCTTCTTTTTCTAGCTGGGCCTCCCACTCGAAGAGCTCGGCGAGGATGGATTCGGTGGCGGTTTTTTTGCGCTCGGGTTGGACTACGTAGTGGGACTTGGGATAGATGGGGAGGCGGGAGTATCGCTGCTTGACGGAGCCGAAGAGTGGGTCGATTTGGGAGAGGGAGTCGATCTCGTCGCCGAAGAGCTCGATGCGGTAGGCGTTTTCGTCGTAGGTGGGGTAGATCTCGATGATGTCGCCGCGGACGCGGAAGGTGCCGCGACGGAAGTCGACGTCGTTGCGTTCGTAGAGGATCTCGACCAGGCGGCGGGTGATGTCTTCGCGCTTGATCTTCTGGCCTTTTTCGAGGAGGAGGAGCATGCCGTAGTAGGCTTCGGGCGAGCCGAGGCCGTAGATGCAGGAGACGGAAGAGACGATGATGGCGTCCCGGCGCTCGAAGAGGGATCGGGTGGCGGAGAGGCGGAGCTTGTCGAGCTCTTCGTTGATGGTGGCTTCTTTTTCGATGTAGAGGTCGCCGGAGGGGATGTAGGCTTCGGGCTGATAGTAGTCGTAGTAGGAGACGAAGTACTCGACGGCGTTGTTGGGGAAGAATTGCTTGAACTCGTGGTAGAGCTGGGCGGCGAGGGTCTTGTTGTGGGCGAGGATGAGGGCCGGGCGGTTGAGCTCCTCGATGATCTTGGCCATGGTGAAGGTCTTGCCTGAGCCGGTGACGCCGAGGAGGACTTGGTCCTTCTCGCCGGCGTTGAGGCCGGAGACGAGTTCGCCGATGGCGCGGGGTTGGTCTCCCTGGGGTTTGTAGGTGGTGGTGAGCTGGAAGTCCATGTTTAAAGAATAAGATGCTTACCTATCTGCGTTCGATTTGCTAATTTCGTTCTTCGCCGTGATCAACCTGTTCAGATTTTTGCAGAATAGGGAAGCATAGGGCGGTCCATTCTTCCCAGCTATCGATTCCGTCTATGAGATTCATGATGAGTTGAAGGCAGTGATACCTTTGAAACGACACTCCAGATACATATCTCAACGTGTCTTCGTTGAGTTCACCTACAGTGTCATAAGCCACCAGAACGTCACGGCGATCTGAATCTCTAGCTGCGTCGAATACTTCTGCTGCCCAGGTATGCGTGTCAGCGTTCACCCCGGTCATAATGCCGCGCCCAATTCCTTCGGCATAGCAGCGTGAGAAAAATGCGTCGGCTTCATTTCGTTCTACTCGAATATCCCATGTATCTACCATTCCCGCGCCTGAAAGCAAACGCGCCGGCTTCTCGGTCAGCTCAAAGGCCGATCTGTAGTCCATCTTAGGAAGGTAAGTGAGTGGTTCCAGTCGTTCGTCCAGGCGAAGGACCCAGCGTATGCAACGTAAAGTTTCGAACGATTGCCAAAGATCGATGATATTTTCAGGCCAATGGCCGTCAGGCATAAGTAAGAGATTGCGCAAACCGCCGTCTAGACCGTTCCATATATCGAGTTTGCGGAGCTGATCCAAGTGCGTTCGACGCGTAATGACTTCTATTCCCGACGGCATTTGCTTTTCTCTAAGCATTTGCTCGCTTCCCGCTCGAGCTAATACAACTGATAATGCGAAGCCGTCTGAGGCGAGTCTGTTGCGAATATCTTTATTCACAAATTGATCGGACTCTCTTCGGGATTTCCTTTCGTCCAGTTTATTGTTTACCCACCTTCCAAGGATGGCTGTAACAAAAAAGAAGGCAAAGATAGAGGCTATTACACCTGTTCCTGCATCGAATCCTGCGCGTGCATTCCATAGGAGAGAGCCGTAATAGAGAATAAAAAACAGAATTAACACCGAGAGACGGAGTGCGAGTTTCCGGTCACGCGAGTCTTTTTTGCTGCGACGGAGGGATACCCAATAGGCTCTCCAAAATGCACTTGAGAAGATGGAATGTTTCATCTTGATATTTCAAGGATAGAGGATAAATAAGAATGAGCGCAGGTATAGAGCTGTGGCTGGTGAGGCATGGGGAGACGGAGTGGAGTCTGAGTGGGAAGCATACGAGCCGGACGGATATTCCGCTGACGGATCAGGGGCGGAAGAGGGCGGAGAAGCTGCGGGATTATTTGAAAGGCACGAAGTTTGACGCGGTGTTTGAGAGTCCGATGGAGCGGGCGCGGGAGACTTGTGCGATTGCGGGGTTTGGGAATCAGGCTGTGGTGGACGATGGGCTGATGGAGTGGGATTACGGGGTGTATGAGGGTAGGACGACGAGGGAGATTCAGGCGGAGATACCGGGGTGGTCGGTTTGGAAGGATGAGATTGTTGGGGGTGAGACGGTGGAGCATGTGGGGGAGCGGGCGGATGGAGTGATTGCTCGGGCTTTGGCGGCTGCTCCTGCTGGGGGGAAGGTGGCGCTGTTTGCTCATGCGCATATTCTGCGGATTCTGGCGGCGCGGTGGATCCGTTTGGAGGCTCGTGCGGGGAGTTTGTTTGCGCTGGGGACGGGGAGCGTCAGTGTGTTGGGGTGGGAGCGGGAGACTCGGGTGATTGAGGCTTGGAATCGCGGCTTCGATGCGTAGGGTGTTTGCGGGCGCTTAGGCGTTGGGAGCGGTAGATGCCGTGGTGTCCGCTGAAGAGGTAGCTGGTGACGCAGGCGATGGCGGCGAAGGCTCCAGCTTCGGGGCCGAAGAGTTCGATGGCCATCAGGCTGGCGGCGATGGGGGTGTTGGCGGCTCCGGAGAAGACGGCTGCGAAGCCCATCGCTGCGAGTAGCGATGCCGACAGTGGGAGGATGCTTGAGAGGGCGTTTCCGAGTGTGGCTCCGATGAAGAAGAGTGGGGTGACTTCGCCTCCTTTGAAGCCGGCTCCGAGGGTGAGGCTGGTGAATGCGAATTTGGCAGCGAAGTCGTAGCGGGGGAGATGCTGGGAGAAGGCTGCGACTATGGTAGGGATGCCGAGGCCTATGTATTTTGTTGTGCCTATGGCGAAGACGGCCAGGGCTACGAGGATGCCTCCGGTGAAGGGGCGTAGGGGCGGGTAGGGTATGGTGCGCTTGAAGAGGGCAGAGATGGCGTGGGTGCAGCGGGCGAAGAGGAGGGCCGTGAGACCGAAGGCGATTCCGGCGGCTACGGCTGAGAGCATGGTGGTGGGGTTGAGGGGGGATAGCTGCGTGACGGTGTACTGGGTGTGGTGGATGTGCCAGAGGTGCGCGGTGGTGTAGTCACCGACGAAGGCGGCGATGAAACAGGGGAAGATGGCATCGTAGCCTACGTTGCCGATGGTGAGGACCTCGAGGCCGAAGACTGCTCCTGCGAGTGGGGTGTCGAAGACGGAGCCGAAGCCGGCGCTGATGCCTGCCATGAGGAGGGCTCGGCGGTCATGCTCGGAGAAGCGAAAGGGGAGACGGCGAAGCAGGCGGGTGATCTGGTCGGCGAGAGCGGCTCCGGTTTGGATGGCGGTGCCTTCGCGACCGGCGGAGCCTCCGAAGAGGTGGGTGATGGTGGTGCCGAGGAGGATAAGCGGGGTCATGCGGGCGGGGATGGTGGTGCGAGGGACGTGCGGGTCGGTGCTGATGTCGGTGTGGATCTCGTCGAGGATGAGATTGTGGCCTCCTTCGACGGAGCGGCCGAAGTAGTGGTAGATGAGGCCTACGGCGAGACCGGCGAAGGGGAGCAGGCCGATGAGCCAGCGGTGGGCTTCGCGGGTGTCGGTGGCCCAGTCGAGGGAGAGGAGAAGGATGGCGGAGGCGGAGCCTGCGAGGAGTCCGACCAGAGTGGAGAGCAGGAGCCAGCGGAGGGTGTGGCGGATGAGGGACAGACGTTGAATGAGGGCGTGGAGTTGAAGCGGCAAAGGGCCTCCTACAGAGTCGTAGGAGTCATCAGCACCGGGTTTGGCCGGGCGGTTCAGGCGAACTCCATCACCTTGAAGATGTATTGGTAGGGTAACAAGCGGTGGAATGTGGGTCAAAAGGAATTTGGGATTTGCGAGCGTGATTTTGCTGTACCCTAGCGTGTTTAGGGGCGATCGACTGCAGGGGCAAGAGCAAGAGCTGGAACAACGGCTTTCCTGGTTGAAAGGTTCGAGCAGTTTCGTTGGTGTCGATACCTTCGGGGGTCCTTCGACTGCGCTGCGCTCCGCTCAGGATGACACCTTTAGAGAATCACACCGTGACTATGAGGCGATTCGCTTAGTGGGGTTGGATGTGTTCGGGGCGGACTCCCATGCCGATGAATCGGGCGAGGAGGCGGCGGAAGAATGGGTGAGGGGAAAGGATGCGGAGGATGAGGGGTGGCTTGATTGGGGCTGGGTCGCCGAGGGTCTTTGAGAGGAAGCCGTGGACTATGGCCTGAAAGGATTGGGTGATGCGGGTGGGGAGTTCGCGGCGGTGCTGGATTCGTTCGAGGGTGAGTTCGGTGACGATGCCAGTGGAGAGAACCGGTGAAAGGATTCGGGCGGCGGCTACGGCGTCCTGAATGGCGAGGTTGATGCCGATGCCTCCGACGGGGGACATGGCGTGGGCAGCATCGCCGATGCAGAGCAGGCCAGGGCGATGCCAGCGGGTGAGGCGGTTGATCTGGACGGAGAGAAGCTTGACCTGATCCCAGTCGGTGACCTCGTCTACGCGATCGGCGAGGAAGGGAACGAGGCGAATGATGGAGGCTCGGAAAGCGGGTAGACGGGCGGGTTGGATGGAGGTGGTGAAGCTGTCTTTGGCGATGAGGAAGGCGCACTGAAAGTAATCGTCGCGAGGGATGAGGACGGCGAAGGTACCGTAGTTGGCGTTACCGAGGACGTTGGAGGGGTCGGTTTCATCGCGGCGCAGGCGGAACCAGAGAACGTCGATGGGGACTCCGGTCTCGTGGAGCGGTAGTCCAGAGGCGGCTCGAGAGATGGAGTGGCGGCCGTCGCAGCCTACGACCAGGGTGGCGTGGATTTCGGTGGGGCCGGATGGGGTGTTGGCGCGGACGCCTATGACTCGGTGGCTGTCGTTTTCGATGAGGTCGGTGACTTCGTGCTCCATGAGGAGGCGGAAGGTGGGGAACTTTGCTGCCTGTGCGGCGAGGAAGTTGAGGAAGTCCCACTGGGGCATGAGGGCGACAAATTTTGCGTGGGTGGGGAGATGGGTGAGGTCGGCTATGGGGAAGTATTCGCCGCCGATGGCGAGGGTGAATGCGGAGATTTGCTGATGGGGAAGGGCGAGGAAGGCGTCGAGGATACCGAGTTCGTACATGAGCTGGAGAGTGGAGGGGTGGATGGTGTCGCCGCGGAAGTCTCGGAAGAAGTCTTTGTGCTTTTCGAGGACGGTGACGTGGTGGCCGTCGCGGGCGAGAAGGTAGCCAAGCATCATGCCGGCGGGGCCCCCGCCTACGATGCAGCATGTGGTTTGGAGTGCTGGCGTGGCGGTGGCCATAGTGCGTTGAGGGTAGCAAGGGTTTGGTGGGAGGTCAAAAGGTCGGGGCTTGAGAGGGGATGGATTTTGCTGGAGAAAAGAGACAACTACAACGACAGAAGCAGATCCCTGCGGGATGACAACCTGAAAGCAAAGGCAAGGGCAAAATACTGCGGCATGCTTCGCTTGGGAGCGTGCTAGATTCAACGCATCCCCATTTTTGCTGGAGAGTGACTATGCGTCTGCTTCGCACCGTGTGTGTTCTGGCTTCGATGTTGAGTTGCGTTGTGGTGGAGGGGCAATCGGCTTCGAGTGATGAGGAGCGGGGTAAGGCTTGGTGGGCGCATGTGCAGTACCTGGCGGATGACTCGATGCAGGGGCGGCTGACGGGGAGTGAGGAGTATTTGAAGGCTGCGGCTTATGTGGTGGACAAGTTTAAGTCGTATGGGTTGCAGCCTGCTGGGGTGAATGGCGGGTTCTATCAGCCGGTGAAGTTTGATGTGCAGCGGGTGTTGGCGGATAAGTCCTCGATGAGTTTGGTCGTGGATGGGAAGACGGAACCGCTGGTGCTGGGGACGGACGCGATTCTGGGGTCGCGGACGGCGCAGGTTGGGAAGGTGGATGCTCCGCTGGTGTTTATCGGGTATGGACTGCATCTGCCGGAGGCGAAGTATGACGACTTCAACTCGGCAGAGGTGCCGATGTCGGAGTTGAAGGGGAAGATCGTTGTCTACATCAATGGAGGGCCGGCGGATTTACCGGGGCCGCTGAAGTCGTATGCGAGGACGGCTCCGTTTGCGAAGGCGCTGCGCGATGCGGGGGCGGTGGGGGCGATCTCGATACCGACGCCGAAGTCGATGGACTTTGGTTGGCAGCGGGTGGCGAGTGGGGCTTCGCAGCCGGGGATGCGGTTGGCGGCTACTGCTGATGCGGCGGCGGTGGCGGCGAAGCATCCGGCACTGGCGGATGACCATGGTGCGATGTTTGGGGCTACGTTCAATCCTGCGGAGGCGGAGAAGCTGTTTGCGGGAACGGGGCATACGTTTGCCGAGATACTGGCGTTGGCGGATGCGCAGAAGCCGCTGCCTCGGTTTGCTTTGAATAAGAGAGTGACGGCTTCGGTGGTGGGAGAGCACTCGCAGGTGGAATCGCCGAATATTGTGGCGATGCTGCCGGGGTCGGACCCGGTGTTGGCGAAGGAGTATGTGATCGTGTCGGCGCACCTGGATCATCTTGGGGTGGGGACGCCGATCAAGGGAAAGACGATCTATAACGGCGCGATGGATGATGCTTCAGGGGTGGCGTCGGTGCTGGAGGCGGCGCGGGAGTTTGGCGCGGCGAAGGTGAGGCCGAAGCGGTCGATGCTGTTTGTGGTGTTTACTGCGGAGGAGAAGGGGCTGCTGGGGTCGCGGTACTACGCGGGGCATCCGACGGTGCCGGAGGGGTCGATTAAGGCGGATTTGAATTTAGATATGTTTATGCCGATCTTTCCGCTGAAGAAGCTGCATGTGCAGGGACTGGAGCAGTCGACGCTGGCCGTGGATGCGGCGAAGGTTGGGGAGGCGCATGGCATTGTGATTGCGCCGGATCCGGAGCCGGATCGGAACTCGTTTATCAGGACGGATCAGTACAGCTTTGTGCAGGCG
>Ga0209060_10000991_pt1 | contig 36174 bp, 36 predicted proteins | sample Coa_R1_8_FD_187155 | JGI IMG/M metagenome (GOLD analysis project Ga0209060, IMG submission 187155) | Surface soil microbial communities from Centralia Pennsylvania, which are recovering from an underground coalmine fire - Coalmine... | ecosystem: Environmental > Terrestrial > Soil >...
TTGAATTCTCGGCTAAACGTTCGTCCTGGCATAACTCGTCACCTCACCTTTGCTCTGTGTCTACTTTAGCACAGAGGAATGGCTCAGTTGACTTGCCTTGGTGGTCCGGTCCGAGGGGTTCACTCCAATATGAACGAGAATACAGGGCCTCTTTTGGAATACCCTACTATCAACCGTGTTCACCTAAGGAACAGGCAAAGCAAGTGGAAGAGGGATTTGTGAACACTTTTCTATCACCACATGCTAATAAACAAAGCAAGCAGAATAGCCAAGCAGATTTTATCACCACCTTCTTGCTATGAAGGACACTGTATATTGACTTGATAGACAATACCCTTCCAAAGTGAACACTTAAAGAAAATACACGACACAGAGCGCGAAATTGGCCGAAAAGACCTGGATGTGCTGCTGTTCAACGACCTGTTGCCACTGGTGGATCGGCGCGCCCATCGGAATCAGCGGTGTATGATGAGAATAAACGCTGTCACTCTGTGTGCTGTGAGCGCAGGAAAATCGGTAGCTGTATGCTAAAAAAGTTTGTCACTCCTGTACCTGCATGGGCACCTCTCATCGTGGGCAGAGAGAATAAACTCTGTCACTGATCGGGATGGCTGGTAGTCCATGATTTCATGCCTCTGGCAAGCCCCTGCCAAACGAGCGCTCATAGGTTGCTTCGGCCAGAGAGCGAATGGTGGGTCGCTGGAGTACCTTCCAGTACAACTTGGCCCGCCGGAAAAATTTTGTCTGGCTCGGATGCTGCTGTTCTTCCTGATAGCACTGCACCGTCCACGCTAGCCTTCTAGCGATATGGTCCTCGAGCGATTCGCGCGCTTCCTCCAGGGCCTGTCGCGCCAAGGTGAGATGTGGCGGTAGCCGGGCGTGGCTCCACAAGGGAACACACCCGATCTCCTGACTCATCGTCGCACACCCGATACGTACAGGAAAGCCCGGCTTTTCGCGTAAACGCTGGGCAGCCTGCCGAATGGCGGTTGCCAGGTCATGGTCCCGCTGAGCGATCTGCTGCGCGTGGGCGCTCTGCTTCCGCTCCCGCTGCGCGGTGGCTTTGTGGTGTTCCCGCACGGCTTCCACGGGCAGATGCTGATGCAACCATGCGGCATCGTGCTGTTGGAGCCAGCGATAGGTGGCCGGTTCCAGGCGGACCAATTGCGTGAGCCAGGCCTGGGGATGCTCCGCTTGCACCTGTAGCCAGGTGGCGCGCTGGTCTGCTCGCCGTGCTTCTACCTGATCTTGATAACACGCAGGTCGCTTTCCACGCTGTGGCGCTTCCGGGGCAAAGGGCAGCTGGAGGAGGGCGGCCAAGCGACGAATGGTTTTGGGGGTCGTGTGCATCTCGGTGGCGAGCTGTGCCAGCGACACCTGCGGATCAGGCCAACGCTCGATGAGATGCTGCTTCCACAGGTGGCCGTAGTCGGCGATCTGCCCATGGCGAAAATGATCCTGCGGCGTGCGATTCGGTCCGGCGCGGCTGTAGGCATACCCGCAGGCGCAGATGAAGGTGCCCACGGGCTGGCGGTTGCCACCGCTGCGCACGGTGTAGGTTGCGATGCAGCGCTGCCGATAGGAGGGACAAAGCGGATTCAGACATGGCCAGGGCCCTTCGCCAAAGGGACGATCAGGCCGTCCAATCGACGTCCGAAAGGTGTGGATCGTATGCCCTAACAGGCGGAGCAACAGGAGATGATAGATCGGGTGGTGCGGGTGCGGTTCAGCGGGTTGTACGAGCCGAACCAACCAACCATCTCCGGTCTCCCGCAGCTCGCAGTGCAGCAGGGCCAAGATTTCCAGGGGCACGCGCGCGTAGAGGGCCTGGATCAGGGCGTGTTGGCGCAGCAGCCCTCCTGCGGTGAGCAGGCCCTGCTGCCGGAGCAGCGCGCGCTCCTGCTGGTGGATCCAGGCACAATCACGCTCTAGCCGACACCGCAAGAGCCAGAAGGCGTCTTGGGCGATCTGCACCAACACTCTGGGAGCGGGTGTGGGGTCAGTGGTGGGGAGCGAGACGGGCAGCTCCTGCTCGGCAGCCACAAAGCGCTCGTGGAGCATCAACTGTTTGCGTCCTGCTCTACTGTGAATGTTCACCCGGCTTTCTGCGAGAAAGCCTGCATGGTGGGGACAGACCGACACGCCAGGCACCTGATGGCACCGATGCCAGTACGTCTCCCCATACTGCTGGCGATCTGCCTCGACACAGGCAGGGCAGTAGTGTAACCACTGCGGTCGTTTGATCGTGCAACGAGCGACGCCCGCGATCCAATGCAGGGATTGCCCCGCACCACGCATGCCCACGCGCAGCGCCTGCGCCCGCTCGTCCGGCAGAAAGGCGGCGTAGAGCGGATAAAGCGTGTGGTGATCAATCAGCCGATCAGCGGTGTAGGCATGCCCCGATGGGAGCATCTGTACCAGATGGTCTAGGCGCGCCGGAAAGTCGATGACGGCATTCGTCGCCTGGGTGCCAAACCACTGTTCATACACGGTCATATGAGAAGGCAAGCGCAGGTGCATGGCGTAGCGGGCTGCCATGCTGTACAACAGTTCATCAGGATACCCATCAACGAAATAGCTGATGCGCATCACTCCTGCTCCTCCTCTGGCTGTTTGCAGGAGGTAATTCTCTGTCACTTTGCTATGAACAATATCTGGCAAAAGGCTGCCTGAGGGCGTTTCAGCGCTATGCACAAAAGCTAGCAAAACGCGAGCGTGCCCCTTGCATCGTAGGTGGCGCGCTCCTCTTCTCACCGCTCGCAGGAGTGATAAGCGTACCCGCCAGTGCTAAAGTGATTTGTCTCTCAGCCGTGTAAGGTTTTTTACCTCCCGCTTACAATAGCAGCATGAAAGGAAATTACGTGGCGTTCACATCTGGCTGTGCCAACCCGTGTGACGTGCCTTCTTCAGGTGACCTATCCGCTTGCGCTGCGGGCACCAGCCCCAGCTCTTCGCGCGGCTCCCCAATGTAGCCTTGGGCGCGTAAGCAGTCATAGATGCTGTGGCGTTGGCGCTTGGCCGTTCGATACCACGTCACCAACATCGGTTCCTCTGCCGGGGGCGAGGCGCCCTGGCCGCGTCGCCTCACGCGCCCTGGCTCCGCTGTCCTGGTGGGCTGAGCACGCCCTCCATTAAGGTCGTCTGGCACCATCAGGGTATTTGTCGTCTGGGCGGTGCGCTCGGGTGGCTTGGGAGGCTGCTGTCCCTCCGCAGTTGGATACGCCTCCCGGATCGAGCCAACGAGTGCCATCGTCAATTCCAGCGGCTGGAAATCATCGAAGTGCCACAAGCGTTCCACATCCTTGAAGCGCAGCGCCGCGAGGAAGGGCTGCACCATGCGCAGGTTCGCTGCCGCTGCCCGCCCAAAGAGATCGGGCGTGATCACTTCCTCGCCGCTGGCTAGGGCGTGCATCTGAGCCAGGAGGTAGAGCTTGACCGCCAGATCGGTGATGCCCTGTGACGCCTCGTAGAGGGCATGACTGAGTTCTGGCGTCAGCGGGGTGGCCTGGCGCATGAACTGATAGCCCCACAGCGTGCGCAGAAATTGCTCCCAGATCGCATCGTCCTCCATGCGATCCCACACCAGGTCGCCCTGGCCTGCCGCCCGGCGCGCGCGGCGAAATTCTTTCATCAGAATGGGCAAGGCTTTCGTCGTGCCGATGAGCACAATCGGGATGCCAATGGTGTTATCCAGCTCCACCAGGAAGTTGAGCAGTTCCTCTGCGCTGGTGCCTCGTGCCTGGAGCAGATTCTGCACCTCGTCGATGACCAGCACGCCCAGGCTGTGTCTGGCCACGAGATTCGCCATGTCAGGAATGAATTCTTCGATGCGGCGCTTGGACCGCACGACGAACTGGCGATAATAGTCGGTGCCCAGCACCTGATCCAGGACCTGGAAGAATTGGCGGACCAGGTCCGAGAGTGCCCCATTGCGCGGGCACTACAAGAGCAGCCAGACCACCTGAACATGGGTAAAGAGTTTGCGCCCGTAGCGGGCGTGGAGGATGACCTGGTCGTAGAGCGACAGAATCTGGCGCACCGAGGTAGACTTGCCCACGCCGCTCATCCCGACGATGCTGAATCCCTGGGTGGTGGTGAGATGCGGAATCTGGCCGAGCTGACGACGGCGTTGGAGTGCATCAATCGTTCGGGTGAGCTGCGGCCAGTAGCCCGGCGTGAGGGGATTACGGTTGACATAGCCCGCGCGCAGCATGCGTGAAAAGCGCTGTCCAGCTCCAGATGAATGGGCAGCGGACGGAAAAACTGAGCGGCGCAGAGGATCAAATGGTAGCGCAGATGGGTCGGCTCGTCCCGCATCTCCGGCGTGTACGGTGGCTGATCGCGTAAACAGTTCGCCCCCGCGTCTCTCGACGATGGGGCGAATGCACTGCCAGGCAGCATCTCGGTATGCCAACTGGCGGGGCGTAAAGGCCGTGTCGGGCTGAGTGATCCAGTGGTAGGGGTCGTGCGTTTCGATGCGCAGGAGTCCCTGCGCCAGGTCCTGCTCCAGCGCCTCACGAGACAGCAGCAGCGGCCAGGCCATCTGCTCTGCAAGGTCGATGCGAATGGTGACACAGGCTGTGGCATCGTCATTGACCCACAGGATGCGTTCGAGTGAGCGTGGCAGGTCAGGCCAGGCATGGGGAGTCTCGGCGCGTTGGAAGAGGAGGTTCATACTCAGGTCCATCGCAAACACCTCATTGGTTCAGGGCTGGAATGTGGATTGCCGTTCCGGTCACCGTCAAGGGCTGGGCAGGCTGGAGCGGGACAAACAGATCCACCTGCCATTGCCAGGTGGCAATCAGATAGTAGGCGATCTGCAAACTCGTTCCCGGCGCACAGCCCAGGCGCTGATCGCAGATGAGCGCCAGCGCTGCCAGGGAGCGATGGGGAGCCAGCACCAAATCCGTGAGCATCTGAACGGTCGCGCGTAGGAGGTCTGGGTCCCAGCTCGGATCAGGGAAGTAGTGTGCATGCAGCAGGTGCATATTCTGGGTGAAGGTGGTGGGCAGCTCGCGTTCGGTCACGATCTTCCACGAGATACCGCGGGCCGCCCAGTACCGCCGCTCGATCTCAAACTTTTCCAGCATGCGTTGGCTCAAGTCTTTGGTTGGTTTGATCGTCCGCGCGAGGAGGACTCGTTCTCCATCGCGCTGGACCGTCAGGAGAAAGTCGGTGGTCAGGACCAGGGGTGTGCGGTCGGTTGGATGGAGCGGATGCCACAGCCCGCAGCGTTCGGCAATCAGGCACGTCTCTTCCACCTCAAACAGCGGGTACTGCTCACGAATATCGACGACGAGAGGCGACCACTCAGCCAGATAGAAGAAGGCCAACTCCAAGGTGCTGAGCAAATGATGGACCCGCTGGGTCTTCAAGCCGTCAATGCGATGTGAGAAGCTGGTGGAGGGCACATCCTGGACGGTGAGCCAGGGGTGGTAGGTGATGCCTTCACCATGCCCGCGTCCGGCGGCGCGCCAGCGGGCAATAGTGGCGCTATCGGGAGTAAGTTGGGTGCGCGGCATAGACACCTCTTTTGTGTGTGCGCCGCGTGGTGTCCTCCACGTGCAAGCAGAACCCGAGGCACATCACGCATCCAGGTATCAAGCGTCCTCTCTTTTGATGGAGGAATCTGCTGGCTCCTCTGGAGAGTGCGCATCGCCGCTCACCCTCCCGTCGTCGGGGTCTTGCAGACGCTCTGATTTTCTGCACGTCTGCAAGACCCGCCAGGGCGCTTGCTCATCCTTGTGGCTGCCAGACCTGCACCGTCATATCGTTGCTGCTGGAGGCGATAAACTTGCCATCAGGCGACCAGGCCACATCCGTGACACCGCTCGTATGCCCAGTATAGGTATACAGCTTCACCCCGGTGGTGGCGTTCCAGACCTGCACCACATGATCCCCTGTCCCAGTCGCCAACAACTTGCTATCAGGCGACCAGGCCAGAGCTTGCACATCGTAGCCAGTGCCAGGATAGCTCAGGAGCTGTTTCCCGGTGGTGGCATCCCAGACGTGGGTTGCTCCGTAGAAGTCAGACGAAGCGATGCGCGTGCCATCGGGTGACCAGGCGAGCGCCTGCACATTTTTGGCATTACTATTTAACGTCAGGACGGCGGCACCCGTCGCGGCATCCCATACCACGAGCGGACCATCCTGCGCGCCTAAGACGATCTTGCTGCCATCGGGTGACCAGGCAATGACGGCAGACCCGTGGCTGTTGGGATAGGTGAACAGGATGTTCCCCGTCGTTGCATCCCAGATCTCCACCCGGCCTCCGTCATCCCAGACCGAGGCGATCTTCTTCCCGTCGGGCGACCAGGCGAGGGTGTCGGGGTATCCTCCACCATAGCCCGTGTGACTCACCAGCTTGGCGCCGGTGGTGGCATCCCAGACCCGGACGATGTTCGTCCCCCCTTTCGCCGAGGCAGAAGCGATCTTGGTTCCGTCGGGCGACCAGGCGACGGCCTGAACAGCGACGGTATGGCCGGTATAGGTCAGCAGCAGCTTGCCGGTAGCGGCCTGCCAGACCTGAACGGTTTTGTCATCGCTGGCCGAGGCAATCTTGCTCCCATCGGGCGACCAGGCGACCGCTTCTACCGTGGCGCTATGGCCGCGATAGGTCAGAGCGCTCCCGGCACTCCCGATGCCCGAACTCCAGACCTGCACAGCGTTAGCGCTGCCCGAAGCGATGAACTGCCCATTGGGCGACCAGGCAATATCATTGACCGCTCCCTGAGCGCCTTGATAGGTGAACCGATCCGCCCCTGTCGCGGCGGCCCAGATCTTCACTGTGCTGCTGCCCGCGAAGACAATCCACTGCCCATCGGGAGACCAGGACAGGGCTTGCACCGGCCCATTCGGGTTGTAGGTCAACCCGTTGCCGCCCGTCGTGGCATCCCAGACCTGGATCATATCCCCGCTGCCCCCGAGGTCCGTGCCCGAGGCGACCCGCGTACTATCAGGTGACCACGCCACCGCTTTTATGGCCCAGAAGATCTGGCTTTTAAAGGTGTAGATGGGAGCTCCAGTGGTGGCGTCCCACACCTGGACGGTGCCATCATCGGCGGCCGAGGCGATATATTTCCCATTGGGCGACCAGGCCACCTGGTTTATGCCCCCAGAATGGCCGGAATACGTGAACAAGACCGTTCCCGTCGCAACAGCCCACACCTCGACGGTATTATTCGGGCCTGAGGAAGCGATGCGTTTGCCATCGGGCGACCAGGCCAGCGCGTGCTGACTATTGCCATTGTAGCCTGGATGGTTGACCAGCAACGCTCCGGTCAGAGCGCTCCATACCTGCACGCTGGTATCGCCGGCAGAAGCGATCTTGGTCCCATCCGGCGACCAGGCCACCGCCTCCACCTGCGTGGTATGTCCCGTGTAGGTGAGCATGTGCTTGCCTGTGGCCGCCAGCCAGACCTGGACCGTCTTGTCATCGCTGGCGGAGGCAATCTTGGTCCCATCGGGGGACCAGGCCAGAGCATTGACCGCGCCAGTATGTCCCTGATAGGTCAGGGTGACTGCTCCCGTCGTCGGCGTTGAAGTGGGCCGTGTGGTCGTTGGTGTCGAGCGCCCGGTGGTTGCCGTTGCGTGTGCCGCTGTCGCAGGAGTCGTGTGGTGCGACAGCACCGCCAGCGCCACGCCGCTCCCGGCGATGAGTACGATTACCACGATGAGTATTGCAATGATCTTGGCGCGAGTCGTCCCCAGTGGTCCAGAGCGCTTTGCTGGTCCCGCTGTATTCGCGACTCCTGGAGCAGGCGTAGGACCGGGCCAGGTCGGCGACCCAGACTGGGAAAATCCCGGCGCGCCTGGCATGCCAGGCGCAGACGGTGGTGGGCCGGATACGTGACCTGGCAGTGGGGGTGATGACCCCGGGTAGGGTTCTTGAGCGCGGGCCTGGGGAGCGGATGGGCCGGAACCGACCGCACTTGGGCCTGCGCCTGGTCCGCCGTACTGGCTGTAGCCGCCTGGTGGGGGCGGCGGCGCCTCTGACAGACCGTAGGCGTCTTGACTCGGCGGCGCGCTGGCGTGGTCTGTGGCTGGCGGTACTGGGGGCGGGCGCAGTTGCGTGGGTGCGTTGTGCATTGCGGGTGCCTGACGCGCGCCACACTTGCCACAAAACGTAGCCCCCGCTGGCAAGGGTTCGCTGCAGTTACTACACATCGTTGATGCCATTGAATCAATCCTCCGTCTCTGGATGCTTCCACTCACGTGATAATCAAAACAGCTGGGCGCAGGATATACCTTGTTTTTTCTTGCTCCGGTTGCCTGCACCAGGTATCATCTCTGGCCCCTCACTGTATGTCAGGGATGCAGGCATAGATGCGCAGTTCCAACCGCAGCGTTTCAGGATGGAGGCGACCCTCAGCGATGCACACCAGGTGATTCAACCACTGGTAGTGCGCATCCTCTGCCTCAAAGAGCGCCGCCAGCACTTGGCGCTGTCGCCCCTGTCTGCTAGCCCCTGGCGCTGCACGGCCCTTCCAGGAGAAGAGGATGTCCACTCCCTCCTCGGTCGTAATGCGCCCATGCGCCTGGGCCAGCATGGCACGGTCACTCCGCCGCCGGAGATGGTTCACCCAGCGAACCTGCCCCGCGAGCCTGGCACCCGAGACCGTCCCAGTGCCCATCCCAAAGCCGGACCCCTCCTGGCTTTCATAGGGCTGGACAAGCGTGAAGGCGCCCTCGTAGGTGAGTTCCATATCACACACATGCTCCAGACGCATCGCGCAGGCAACCTTTCTCTAGGAAATACTGAGGCGTTCATCGCGTGGGCGACAGACATCTATTGCCCAGGAGAGCGCGGCGGCTGTTGGCCCTGACCCTGTGGGGGGATGCCTCCGACTGGGTTCCAGGCCAGCGCATGGTTGTAGGCCATATCGCCCACAATCGGCAGCTTAAACCACTTCCCGTTGTACGCTTGCACGGCAGCATAGATGGCGCCCACGACCCAGGCGAGCCAGAGCAAGCCGCCAAAGCAGCCGAGCAGGAAGAAGACGTGAGCACTCAGGATGTTGAGAATGGTTGCCACGATGGCAAACCCAACGCCATAAAACAGCCCTTGCAGCGCATGGAAGCGTACAAACCGGTTCTGTTTCTCGATCAAAAAGAAGATCAAGCCGATGATCCAGAAATAGCTCAGCGCGGCAGCAATGTTGGGGTCAAGACCAATCGAACTGGGACCGAGTTGCTGTGCCATCGGGCTTTGCGTAGCCAGTGGCGGCTGAGTGCCTTGCGGTGGAAAGCCCTGTTGCTGTGGAGCGTTTTGTTGCGGGGGATACCCCTGGGGTGTTGGGTCATAGCCCATGAACTGTCCTGCCTTTCTCATCATCATGACCTGCGTTTCTGGTGAGAGCTATGCCGCTTTCGCTGCGATTGATGTGCTTGCGAGGCCGATGCTTCTCGGTTGCACTGCACCATGCGGTGCTCCTGGTTCATAGGCTATCCAAGAATGCGAAGATGGAACAGGGACAACTCGGACTGGCACTAAGACAACTGGTACTCCTCCAGGCACAGGAGCGAACAGCCAGAAGCCGTCAAACAGGGGAGAACGTGTGGCCCGCCTGTGCTATACTCTCCTCGGTTCATCCGCACATGTGGTCCAACCGAGCCGTTTCTAGGAGTGGCAGAACTTTTCTGTTCTTTGTCGGCAAGGCAAGGAGGCGCATTGCGTCCTGGCTGGAGAGGGGTCTTGAGGCTTTGCCTGTATCAAACACGCCTTGTTCGTCTGGAGCAGATGACCTCTTCAGAAAGGGGGAGAGCCCATGGAAACTCCTGCTACGTCTCGCTCCTTTGCGACACTGCTCAAGCGCTACCGCCGTGCGGCGGGTCTTACTCAGGCTGCGCTGGCAGAACGGGCTGGTTACAGCACCGATTATGTCAGCAAACTGGAGCGGGGTGTACGCGTGCCGCTGGCACTCACCCTCGAAGCGCTCGCAGAGGCCCTCCAGTTGGCCCCAGCCGAGCGGGCGAGCCTGGAGCGCGCAGCCCGCCGTGTGCCCCTCCCCTCCACGCGCGCTCGTCTCCCCCGCTGGGGCGGCTTGCAACTCGACCCGGAGCGCCTCGCGCCCTTGGTAGGACGCCTGGAGGAGCAGCGACGCCTGGAGCGCTCTCTGGCAGGGGAAGGCTCGCCCTTCCTCCTGCTGGAGGGCGAGCCTGGCATAGGGAAGACGCGCCTCTTGCAGGATACTGCCAGGCAGGGGAACCTGCACGGGCTCCAGGTCCTTGCCGGAGGCTGTCATCGGCAGAGCGGTCACGAACCCTATGCGCCGTTCGAGGAGACGCTGCTGCAGGCACTCGCCCAGCAGTCACCGGGCGAGCAGCAGCAGGCGCTGGCGGGCTGTGAGTGGCTCGTCCGGCTCCTGCCCGAATTGGCAGAGGCGACCCTGCTTGCGGCGCCCACCAGGACCTTACCGCCAGCCCAAGAGCGCCGCCTGCTGTTTGCAGCGGTCGGTCGGTTCCTGGCGAACGTTGCCGGGTCAGCCGGGACGCTCCTGGTCCTGGATGACTTGCAGTGGGCCGGTGCGGATGCCCTGGACCTCTTAGGGAGCCTCGTGCGCGCAGCGCCAGGTTCACTGCGCGTCGTCGGAGCGTACCGCCAGACCGAGGTGCGTCCAGAGGATCCGCTCAGCCTGATGGTGACCGACCTCGCGCGCGAGGGGTTGGCTCGGCGTCTCGTCCTCGGCCCCCTGACCACCGAAGAAGCGACCACGCTGCTTGAGGGCGAGCTTGCGGAGCTGGAGGCGGGCCAGCGCGCCGCCGCGGTGCAGCGGATTCTCGCGCGAGCTGGTGGCGTGCCATTCTTCCTGGTGAGTTGTGCCCAGGGCCTTCAGGCAAGCGCGTTGGGGGAGCAAGCTCCTCCACCGGCAGAAGCAGCGCTCCCGCAGCATGTCACGGATAGCATCCGCCAACGGCTGGCCCTGCTCCCAGAGACGGCCCAGTATCTGCTGGGAGCAGCGGCAGTGGCTGGGCGGGAGATTCCGCGCACCCTGCTCTCGGCGCTGGCAGCCCCACTGGAGCGGAGTCAGCGAGACGTGCTGGAGGCGCTGGAAGCGACCGGTCGTGCCCGGCTCCTGGTGGAGCAGGATGAGGAGCAGTATGCCTTTGCTCATGACCTCATCCGCGAGGTGCTCCTGGCAGACCTGAGTGCGGCGCGGCAGGCGATGCTGCACCAGCAGATAGCTGAGGCTCTGGAGCGCGGGCGAGGGGAACCACCTATCGAGCGGCTAGCTGATCACTATCGCCGGGCGGGACTGCTAGAGAGAGCGGTGGTCTATCTGGAGCGAGCAGGTGATCGGGCAGCGGCGATGTACGCCTATGCCGAAGCCGAGCGCGCCTACCAGGACGTGGTGGTCAGCCGGAAGCGTCTCGGCCAGGTGGCCGAGGCCGCCCGCGCCTCTGAGAAGCTGGGGAAGGTGTTGGCAGCGATGGCACGGTATGACCAGGCGATCCCTGCCCTCGAGGAGGCGATGGCGCTCGCAGCATCCCAGGGTGATCGGGAGCGCTGGGGCAGCGCTATGGCGGAGACCGTGCGCATCCTGGCCCTGGGAGGCACACCCGAACAAACCGGGGTACGCCTGCCCTCCGTGCTGGCGTACCTGGAAACGCACGCACCCTCCCCGAGTCTCCTCAAGGTCTGTATCGCGCTGGGCTACCATTACTTTGTGACGGGCCGCTATGCCGAGCTGCTGGCGCTGGCGCCCCGTGCCACCGCCATCGCCCACGCGCTGGGGGACGAGGGGGTGCTGGCCGACATTCAGGCGGGCTCTGCGTATGCGTTGCTGGGCATCGGAGACACCACAGAAGCGCTTGCCGTCGCGGAGCGAGTGATCCACCTGGCCCAGGCGAACCTTCGCCTGATGCCACTCTGTCAGGCCCTGCATATCGCCATGATAGTGCATAGCTTCTCAGGCAACCTGACGCTCAGCCGCCAGTACGGACAGCAGGGGCTCGAGGCCGCCCAGCGCCTGGACGATCCCCACTGGCTGGCCTCGATCGAGAGCGCGTACAGCCAGGTCGCCTTTTTCAGTGGGCACTGGCAGGAGGCCGACGCGCATGCGCAGCGCGCGGTCGCGATTGGCAGGCAGGTGGGATTCTCCCGGTCGGTCTTGTATGCGCTGATCGAACTGGCGCGGGTGCGGCTCGCACAGGGAGCGGTTGCTGAGGCATGCAGTCTGCTTGATGAGAGTATCGTGTTGACCCAGAAACACCAGGAGTTGTTCGCGCTGCGGTATGCGCTGGGGCTGCGAGCGGAATACGACCTGCTGAGTGGGCACCCCCAGGAAGCGCGCGAACGTCTGCTCCCGGTGCTGGCAGGAGGAGCGCTGGAGGACTGGGGGATGCAGATGCTGCTGCCCATGCTGGCCTGGGCACAGGGAGAACTGGGGGAAGTTCCGACGGCGCAGGAGCTCCTGACCAGGGGGCTGGCGTGCGCCCGGGCCAGGAACGAACACCTGACGATAGGGATACTCCTGGTGGTCAGTGCGCGGCTTGCCATGCGGCAGCAGCACTGGCAGGAAGCCGAGCGCGCCCTGGAAGAAGCGGTGAGGCTGGCACAGGCCCTGCCTGCTCCGTATGTGGAAGCGCAAGCGCGGTATGTCTCTGGCCTGGTAAGGCTCCAGCAAGGAGCGGGAGAGCAAGCACAGAGTTGGCTCATGGCGGCAGGGAGGCTGCTGCACCACTTGGGGGAGCGGCTGTATGCAGAGCGGGTCGAGCAGGCGCTCGCAGCGCTGGCGCTTGAGGGAGTGCCAGCGCCTGAAGGGGAACGTGAACTTCCCTGATTGCATCGAAGGAGCACTTGGAGATCATGGGAGACACATGACGATCTTTATTCTCTAGTGACACACTTTATTCTGAGTGACACAGTTTATTCTCATCGTACAAGCGGTTTGGCTTCGGCGCTTCTGGCAATGACGCAGCCGTCATTGTTCGAGAGTACGATGACGGGCTTGCCCTTCAGTGCTGGGGCAAAGATTTGCTCACAGGAGGCATAAAAGGAGTTCGCATCGGCATGGGCATACATGGTTGGCTTCATCGTCGCCACCGCCTCGTGCGATGCCGATGGAGGGTGAAGGTGACCACGCCAAAAATGCTGAGGTCCATCTCTGGCGTAAAGATGAGGGGTCGAAAGACGGGGTTTTCGGAGGCCAGGAGAATGGCGCCATTCTGGCGGAGGAAGCGCTTGATGAGGAACTCGCCCTCCACTTCGGCTACGACCACATCGCGCTGCTGCACGGTCAGCGAGCGATCCACCACCACAAGGTCCTCAGGGTAGATCCCGGCGTCAATCATACTCTCCCCATCGACGCGCAGCAGGAACGTGGCAACGGGATTGCGCACGAGCAGCGTGTTGAGGTCAATATCTGGCTCATGATGGTCGTCGGCAGGGTTGGGGAAGCCCGCGCGCACATACGAAGAGAACAGTGGCAGTTGCAGAGACGAAGTGGTCTCAAAAGGCACAGGGACGCTACCAGAACGCATACACGGCCTCAACAATCACCAGGAGCACTTTCGGGGTTTGTGTGCTTCGAACAGGCAATCCTTGCCTGGATGGCAGCGTCCAGGCCGCTGAAAGCAAAGATAGAACATATGTACTATTTTGTCAAGCCCGCAATACCCCGTCAAATCCCGTCAAATCCCGTCAATTTGCGTCCAAAGATGCATCAATTGGGGAGAAAGATGCCCAAACGTGCATCTTCAGCGAGCGGGCCCCGCAGGCGACCGAGCCTCGCATCTCTCTCAAAGCGCATCCTGAATCAGCTCCAAAGCCGCTTCTCAGCTCATAGCCTAAAGAGGGCACTGCGAGGAGGATATGAAACCCTCCGCTCCTTCTACACGTTCTGCAAGGGGAATGGGAAAATGGGGAGAAGGCGAAGAAGGGACGTGGAGGAGAACGCAGTTGGAGGAGAGATAGGTATGAATGTGCTCGCTGACCGGGAGCCGATGCGCCCACCAGAACAGACGAGAAAGAACAGGAAGTCACACCCCGGTGTACTCGGAAATGAACGGTTGAGTGCGCTCGTGGGGAGCGTGCTGCTGGTGTTGATGCTCGCGGAAATCGTCGTTGCGGCGCAACTGCACGTGCTCCTGTCAGCCCATATCGTGGTGGGGATGCTGCTTACCGTTCCACTTCTGGTCAAACTGGGCAGCGTGGGCTATCGGTTTTTGAGCTACTATGCGGGCATTCGGGCATATGTACGCAAGGGGCCGCCGCGCTTGGAGCTGCGTCTCCTGGCCCCGCTGCTGCTCGTGGCGAGTGTGAGCCTGGTCATGAGTGGCATCACCCTCGCCCTGCTCGGCCCAACGAATGCCTGGTCCGTCTGGGTGCTGCGCTTGCACGCGCTCAGTGTCATCTGCTGGTTGCCGCTGCTGGCGCTCCACGTCGGCGTCCACATCTGGCGGGTGCCACGCCTGATCATCGCCGATTGGCGGAATCGTGCCACCCGCGTTATTCCAGGACGTGGCTGGCGCTATGGCATCACGATCTTCGCCTTGCTCGCTGGAGGAGGTGCGGCAGCCTTGTTCTTGCCGTATACCGCCGCCTGGGTCGCCTGGGCACCCACGCTCGACCCGCACATTCCTGGTCCCCTGCTCTTTGCGCTGTTCGCTGCGTTCCTGGCTGGGCTGGGTGGGTTGGTGGTGTTCAGACCCTGGCGCTGGCAGGAGGAGTCAGGAGACCGCACGCGGCAGTCCTGATCCACAACAGCGTGAGACCCTGTGCTGGCTGCTAGATGGGACCGCGTGCCGCTCCTGAAGGGGAATCAAACAGAACGGTGCTTTCTGGACAGAACTTATAGCGGGGAGCAAAAGGATTGAGTCTCTAGTCGCACTCGGACTATCGCTCCGGAGCGGCCTCGCTACCGAGAAAATTTTCTAAATTGCTCAATGTTAGGGGTCACCGCTATAAACACCGCGTGATCCTTTTTGCTATGCTGCTTGCTCTTGAAGCCAGGTGTCGATGCGGGCAGTAATCGCATCACGCACCTGCCGGAAGACGGCCAGGCGTTCTTCCTCCGTGCCGGTGGCCGCGCTCGGATCAGGAAAGCCCCAATGTTCCTGACGGCGAGCGCCTGGGAAGAAGGGGCATTCCTCAGCCGCTTCATCGCACACGGTCACGACTACATCCATCGGCGACTGGTGTGCAAATTCCTCGATCCCTTTGGCGCGATACCCTGCTGCTTCGCTGATGTCAATGCCCAGTTCAGCCAGCGCACGGATAGCCAGAGGATGGATACTCCGCGGATGGGTGCCCGCGCTGAAGACTTCAAAGGCCGTTCCGCCACGGGCACGCAGCAGACCCTCCGCCATCTGGGAGCGGGAGGAGTTATGGGTACACAGAAAGAGCACGCGCATTGGCTGTGTTGCAGGTGGCATGTTATCAGGCATGGGTTTCCTCCTGGGTAATCGAGGCTTCCGTTCCTGCATGAGACGGTGTGGATGGTGTGGGTGACTGGCTCCCGACGCGCAGCCACCGATAGACCAGGGCACCTGCCGCAGCGCCTAGCAGAGGTGCCAGGACGTAGACCCACTGGTCGGTCCAGGTGCCGCTGACGAGCGCAGGAGCGAGGGAACGGGCAGGATTCATCGAAGCGCCGCTGATGGGGCCAGCAAAGAGGGCTTCCAGGCCAACGGTAGCGCCAATCGCTAGCGCGGCAGCCTGACCGACCGCTCGCGTATCGGTGGCAACCGCCATAATGACAAACATTAAGAAAAAGGTGAGCAGCACTTCCAAGCCAAAGGCCTGCCAGGTGCCACCTGCCCCAGCAGGGAGCGTGGCCCCCAGATGGGCTGTATCGCCCAGCAGCAACCGGAGGCAGCTACTTGCCGCGAGGGCTCCCAGCAGTTGGGCCAGCCAGTAACCCACGAGCCGACGCAGCGGGAAATGACGCACCAGGACAAAGCCCAGCGTGACCGCCGGGTTGAGATGGGCGCCGCTCAAGTGCCCGGTGGCGTAAATCATGGCCGCGACCACCAGGCCAAAGACCAAGCCGACCCCCACATGGGTGATCTGCCCGTTGGACAGGGTATCAATCATAATCGCTCCACAGCCCGCAAAGACGAGCCCAAAGGTGCCGATGCCCTCGGCCAGCAGCGTCACCCACAGAGGAGCGGGCCTCTGGGACTCCTCAGAGGCCTGGGGAGCGGCATCAGATCGCTCTATTGCAGCCGAAAGAGGTGAATGAGTCATGCGTCTCCTTTAACGAGGCCGCCGGTGTTCGCGTTCCAGCAGTGTGATGAGTAACCGAATGCGCGTGACCAGTTGCAGAGAGGTGTGCTCAAAGGCACGATACTGCTCGTCTTCTGACCCCTCTGCCTCGGCGGGATCAGGGAAACTCCAATGGATGCGCTCCGGGTCGACGGGGAAGACCGGGCAGACCTCGCGCACGCGATCACACACCGTGACAATGGCGTCAAAATGCTGGTCACGAAACTCGTTGAAGTGCTTGGGATGCGCCCGCCCCATCTCGATGCCGAGGTATTGCATCGCACGCTCGGCCAGGGGATGAACCCGTTCTGCTGGATCACTTCCGGCGCTCTCGGCTTCGATGTGACCATGGCTCAACTGCCGGAGCAACGCTTCGGCCATTTGCGAACGGGCGCTGTTATGGGTGCAGAGAAACAGGACCCGCAGGGGCACCTCTGGTGGCGCGCCTGATTGTGTCTCCGATCCTGGACCAACGCTCGTCCCTGCCACGGCTGGATGGAGCTGTTCGCCCGCCTGGAGATAGAGTGCGCGGAAGCGCTCCAGGTCCAGGCTGTAGTAGACCGAGCGCTCATCGGCACTGCTTTTGCGCTCCGTCACCAGCTTGCCTCCACGCAGGAGTCCCAGGTGATAGGACACCAGGTTTTGGGGCAATTGCAACCAGGCCCCTAGCTCCTGGACCCGGTAGTCAGATCGGGCCAGCCGCATGAGCAAACTCCAACGGATGGGATGCCCGGCCAGGCGGAGGATCGCCGGCGGAGCCGAGAGGACACCGTTCATGCTTGCCTCCCAGGTAAATTGCATCAAACAAATTAGGTACATCAAATATATTTGATGTAATTTTACCAGAGATTGTCTGCAAAAACAAGAGGGTCCTTCACGCGCAGCAGGATCGCAATGTTGTTGCTCTTGACAACGAATATGGATGAGGATATTATTGCTAATAACAACGTTGTGTCTCACAACGAAAAGTGGAGAACGTCAATGGAACCCCCGATTACTGGCTCGCTCCTGCGCGAGGTGGCGCGGCTACACGCCCACTTACAGCGCGAGCTGGTGGCGTGCTGCAACGGCACCACCTCGACCCAATGTCACATCATCACTGAAGTCGGTCGTCATGGCCCCTTAACCCTGGCCGATCTGGGCCGCCGCCTCAGCTTAGATAAGGGCTGGCTCAGTCGTGCCGTGGAGACGCTCGTCCAGGAGGGCTTGCTCACCAAGGAGGAGAGCCACACCGACCGGCGCACCATCCTGATTGCCTTATCGTCTGCGGGCGAGACGCGCTATCAGCAACTGAACGAAACCCTCAACGCCCACGCGGAGCGCGTCATGAGCCGTATCCCAGTGGCAGATCGGGAACAAGTGGCCCATGCCCTGGCGCAGCTGTATCAGGCCCTCCAGGCTGAAGCGACAGAGGGGGCGGGTCTTCCCACTGGTGAGGAGGTATCAGCATGAGTGACTGGATGATCCGCCAGGCCACCCCACACGACTGGCCACAGATTGCTCCCTTGCTGACGACGGCTGATTTGCCCCTGGATGGAGCCGAGGAGCATCTCTCCGAATTTTTCCTGGCCTTTCGAGGGAACGCTTTGATAGGTTCTGCCGGACTGGAGCGCTACGGCGACATTGCCCTCTTGCGCTCAGTCGCGGTGGCACCTTCGGAGCGTGGGCAAAGGCTCGGTCAGACGTTAGTGCAACGGGCGCTTGCAGAGGTCGCCTCACAGGGTGTACGTCAGGTCGTGTTGCTGACAACGACCGCATCAGACTTCTTCCCTCGGTTTGGGTTTCACGTCATCAACCGAACCGAAGTGCCCCTGGCAGCCCAGGCGTCGGTAGAGTTTCAAGAGGCGTGCCCTACATCGGCCACTATAATGTCTCTCATGCTGGGCGAGGAGTGAAACTACTGACCTCCGCAAAAGTCGCTAAACGTGATAGATTGGGGCATGCAACATCATGAAACACGGCCCGATTGGCGTGAGTGGCGACGACGGCGCGCCTGGGCCTTGAAGCAGCAAGGTTGGAAGCAGAAAGATATCGCCAAGGCACTGGGCGTCACCCCAGGTGCGGTGAGCCAGTGGTGTACTCGCGCTCGTGTGGAAGGGGTCGAGGCGTTGCGGCGCCAGCGTGTTTCAGGACGCCCTCCCAAGCTGACGCCCCAGCAAGTCAGGCACTTGCTTAAGCTCTTGGCTCTTGGGGCGGAAGCCTACGGATTTCGCGGTCAGGTCTGGACGACCAGGCGAATCTCCCATCTGATCGGGCTGCAGTTCGGGGTCCAGTATCATCCGGCCCATGTCAGTCGGCTCTTGCGGGCCGTGGGCTGGAGTGTGCAGCAACCCATCCAGCGTGCCACACAGCGCAATGAGGCCGCCATTCAGGTGTGGCGGGAGGAGCTGTGGCCCGCGCTCAAAAAAAGGCGGTTGAGGAAAAGCGCACCATTGTCTGGATTGATCAGTCCGGGTTCTACTTGTTGCCGATGGCCGTCCGCACCTGGGCACCACGAGGGCAGACGCCGATCCTGCGGGTGAAGCTCACGCGTGATTACCTGGCCACGATCAGTGGCATCACCCCTGATGGCCGTCTGTTCATGCAGATGCAGGATCATGCCTACCGCAGCGAAGATGTCGTCCGCTTTCTCCAACTCTTGCTCCGCAAGATCAGCGGCAAGCTCTTGGTCATTTGGGATGGAGCGCCGATTCATCGGGGGCAGGAGATTAAAGCCTTCCTGGCGCGTGGAGCGGCCAAGCGCCTGCATCTGGAGCAGTTGCCGGGCTATTCACCGGAGCTGAACCCGGACGAGGGCGTCTGGAACCTCCTCAAGCGGGTCGAACTCAAGAATGTCTGTTGTCGCGACCTGACGGAGCTGGCGACCATGGTGCGCAAGGCCAAAGATCGGCTGCGTCACAAGCCAGAGATCATTCGAAGTTGCGTGCGTCAATGTGGTTGCCAGCTAAAGCCAAGTCAATGAGGGTGCCTGTTCAACGGCTGTGTATGACCGTGTACCTGAGATGGTTACAGGCATGCTACGCTTCTCCCTTAGCGGAGGCGGCGCGAGCGGTCCCGCTTCCATAATCTCACAAAGGACAGAACTGTATCTACCAGGAGAATCCAGACGATTTGAATCCACATGCTGTCTTGCTTGAGCACAAAGACGAGGAGCACAACCAGCGGCACGAAGAGCAGGAGAAGCTCCCCGGCTCTCCCAAAATATGCCGCGTCGCTTCTGGTCGGCACCGGCAACGGCGCGCCCGCTGCCTGTTCTGCCCTCAACACTCTGGCGATTCCTCGGAACCGCCAGACCAGCCAAAGCAGAACCGCTGCCACCAGCCCAATGAAAACGCTCCCGATTACGATGAAGAACGAGAGGAACGTGCCAAAGACCCCTGTAGCGACCAGCCCTCCGAAAAACCCAAAAATCAGAAGCGGGAAGAAGAAGATAAGGATTGCTGCCAGGGTATGTTCCTGGCCTGGGGTGGTCGGAACCCTGTGATGCCGCGTGGCGAGGATGATATGCCGGAACGTCACGCGAGGTTGTTGCATCAGGTCGCTCCTTTGCTCCTGCTTGTGTACACAAGTATATGCCAACGAGGCATGCGTGGCAAGAAGAGGAAGAGAGAAGAAGCTTTTTTGCGGGTCTGGAAGGGCAAGAGTGGGCAGAAAGGCCTTGAATCCTTGCTCACATCTTTAGCTCTTTTTGCGGAGGTCAGTAATGGCTCCCATCATTCGTCTGGCGCACCTGGAGGATGCCCCAGCCATCCAGGCCATCTATGCGCCCATCGTTATCTCGACCCCGACCTCTTTTGAGTTGACTCCGCCCACGGTCGAGGAGATGCGTCAGCGCATTGAACAGAAGCTGCTCACGCATCCCTGGGTGGTGTATGAAGCCCAAGGTAAAGTGGTTGGCTCTGCCTATGCCAGTGTATATCGTGCCCGCGCGGCTTACCAGTGGTCCGTGGAGGTTTCGGTGTACCTCCACGAACAGTGGCGCGGCCAGGGCATTGGGCGAGCCCTGTATACCTCGTTGTTTGCGCTCTTGCGCCTGCAAGGCTTTTACAGCGTCTATGCTGGTATTACCTTACCCAATCCAGCCAGCGTGGCTTTGCATGAGACCATGGGCCTGCGCCCGCTGGGTGTCTACCAGCGGGTGGGCTATAAGCTGGGCGCCTGGCACGATGTGGGCTGGTGGCAGGGTACCCTCCAGCCCCATCTTTTCGAGCCGACGGCCCCGCTTTCCCTGCCGGAGGCTCAGGCGCTGGACGGGTGGACAGCGGCGCTTGAGCGTGGAACGATCCTGTTTACCCCACACCAGTGACCTCTTGGCGGCGTAGCTGTCCTCTGGCGGTTGCGTCCTTTTTGCGGATGTGCCGTCTCTAGGATGCCTGTTGATTCAAGTGGAAAGGACCGGTAACCCTCATGGTAATGACAACCGAGCAGTTGTGGGAAGACTTTCATGTGCCGCTGCGCCAGTTCATCCGTGCCCAGGTGCGTGATGAAGCGCAGACGGACGATCTCTTGCAGGAGGTCTCAGGGTGTCCGCCCATTGCCTCGTGTTTGCACCTAGACTGAGACAGCCAGACGTGCTACACTCTCAGCCAAGCACAGCACTCTGAACAGCAGTGGGAGGCCCCGATGGAGACAGAGGATCGGCGAGCGGCGAAAGCCCAGTTGGTGAGGTACATGCTCCAAGGACAGCCCTGGCACGTCGCCGCTGCCGCTGCCGGTCTCCGTGTCAGCCGTTCTACGGCCTACCGGCTGCTCCAGCGCGTGCGCATCGAAGGGGAGGCGGCCTTAGCCGATGGACGGCATGGGCATCCCACCAAACTGCGCGCTCCGTTGCGCCACTGGCTAGAGGAGTTCTGGCGTGATCGGAAAGAGGCCACCTGCCGGGAAGCGCAGGAGGCGCTGCGAGCATGCTTTGGGGTGCAGGTAAGCCAAAGCCAGCTCAGTCGGGTCCGTGCGGCGTTGGGGTTTGCTCGCCTGGATGGGGGGAAAAAAGCCAGCGTCCTTGCCACCGCCTGAGCCAGTCTGGCAAGAGGGGGCGGGGGGCTTGCTCCTGCTGGCCGCCACCAACGAAACGGGGCTGCTTGAGACGCTAGAGCGTGCGGTGCCGGTGGGCCAAGCGAGGCCGTCCTCCCGCCTGGCTCACAGCACTGGAACGAGCCGTTGTCGGCTGTTGCTTACGCTGCTCTTGCTGGGGGCCGTCGGGCTGAAGCGCACCTGGGACCTCCGCGCCTACACTGGGGCAGGGTTGGCACTCCTGAGCGGGCGGCAGCACGCCTTCAGTTATCGGCACGCAGAACGGTTTTTGAGCGAGGTCGCTCAGGCGGGAGGGGCAGAAGCGCTGACCGATGCCCTGGCCGCCTGGACGGCCCAGTTGTGGAAACCAGTTACAGAACACGAGGAGCCACCAGGGCCAGTCTTCTTCCTGGACGGACATCGGAAGCCCGTCTTCAGCGATTTCCTGCTTCCACGAGGTATGATCGGGCGCACCGGCAAAATCCTGGGCTGTCGTACGCTGCTGCTCTTACATGACGAGCAGGGGCATCCGCTCCTGGCAACGACGCATCGCGTCGATCTGCACCTGACCCTGGGCACCCCAAGCCTCCTCTCGCGGTATGAAACGGCGACGGAGGAGGGGCCGCTCCGACGGCTTGTCATCGATCGGGAAGGCATGGCCGCGGAGTTCCTGGCAAAGCTGGCTGCCGAAGGACGCTGGGTGGTCACCATCCTGCGTACCGAGCAGTATCGTGGGCTGGCGTCCTTTACCAACGTGGGGGCGTTTCTCCCAGTGGCACGAGATCGGACGGGGCAGGTCACTCGCGAAGTGGCTCCGGCGCATTTCCAGCTTGCCCTACCCGAGCAGCCAGGACACTTGCTCCCCCTCACCGTCGCCCTCATTCGGGATTGGCGCGCTCAGGTGCCCGTGCCTCCCACCAAAGAGAACCGCCCCGCCTATCGCTGGCCACCCAAGGATGCCCAAGGGCGCGGCTGGTGGCTGGAGGACTGGGAACCCACGCCCACTCCCAGCACACCCACGGAACCAAAACTCATCCCGATTGTGACAACGGCGCCAGACGCTGATCCCGTGGCACTAGCCCACCTCTATCGCCAACGCTGGCCGCTGCAAGAAAACATCTTGAAAGATTGGCTGCTCCCCTTGGCCTGGATACCAATCATGGCTTTGCGAAAATGCCCATCGAGAACTCGGAAATTGCCAAGCGCCGGGAGGCCATAGAGCGCCGCCTGGCAAACATCCAGCGCTGGGCGCCCAAGGCCCACGAGCGCGCAGAGCAGGCGGCCTCACTGGCCGAGCGCCTCCGGCAGGAGACCAAAGCCCACGGCGATAAGCTCTACCGACGGATCAATGGCTACATCTGCGAGCACCATCCAGGGAATGAGCGGGAGTGGCGCCTCCAGCACAAGCCAGTCGTCAAGGCCATGCAAGCGGAGGCCGATGCGGACCTGGACGTGCGCTGGAGGCGCTATGAGCGGGTGCGGGACCGGCAGGAGCGGGAAGAAACCAGACGCACACGCTATCGTCTGGAACAGTGTGACCTCTTGCGCGACCTGGTCGAGTTAGCAGCCAAGGAGCGTGAGATGTACGAATTGGAGAACGGGAAAGACCAGGTCATGACCTGCCTAAAGCTCGCGCTGGCGAATCTGGGCATGTGGGTCAGAGACCAGTATTTTCCTGCGACGTATGCCCACGCAACGTGGCACCGCCTCCTACCCTTCTTCCGACTCCCTGGTCGCGTGACCCAAGGGAGGCAGGTGGTCTGGGTGGAGCTGCGTCCGTTCAATGATCGTCAACTCAACCGAGATCTGCGGGTGGTCTGCGAACGGGTTACAACGGCTCAACACAGTTTACCAGACGGACGACGATTGTGCTTCACGCTCGCGGAGACACGAAGTCTCAGTTCAGTTGGTCAATGATGCAAAGTGGCGTGAATCCCCGATACAGCTCCCTCCTATCGCTCGCTATCATGTACTCCCGCCTCGCGCGAGCCGGCTTCGGACAAACCAACGGGCTGGGCCAACGCTCCAGGCGGAATGAGTGGCACTGTGTGTACGCGCCGGGCATGGGTTCGCCACCAGAAAATCAGCAGCCCCAGCACTGCAAAACCGGCCCACCAGGAAAGCTCCAGCCAGAGATCGCTCCAGGGCACGGCCTGGGTAAAGCCGCCTGCTACATCCACCTGCATGGCACCAAACGAGGGGAACGCTCTCAGGACGGGCTGATTGCCGATCGGGTTGCCGAGGGGGTTTTGCAGCCCCGTATCGATGAGACTGAGCATAATCACCAGGAAAAAGCCTGCCAGTTCGTTCGTCACCAGCACCCCCAGCAGCACCCCAAAGCCGCCATAGATCAGCGCCGCCGCCCAGAAGCCGAGCCAGATCAAGGGAAAGGACATGGGATGCCCCGGATGCCAGAACAGAAACAGCACCAGGCTGGCATACAACGAGATCAGGCCCGTGACGAGCCAGAGCGCCAGGAGTTTGGCAAGGATCAGCACGGTTTGGGGATAGCCGCTGAGCACCAGGCGGCGATCAAACAAGATGCCCTTGTGGGTGGAGGCAAAGAACATAAAGCCGACGATGAGGGTCATGGCGTTTAACCCCGCCGTGATATAGGTGAGGTCTTGACCGTTCACCTCCAGCAAGGTGCCGGTGGTCCAGAACTTGAAGGCAAGCGGTGTGCCTGGCACAATCAAGCCAAACAGATAATACCAGAGGGGGACGAAGATCAGTAACAAGCCGAGTGCAAACCGATTGCGCGCTTGTTCAAAGAGCGCGTAGTGTGTCGCCGTCAGCAGCCGCCGGAAAAACGACCTGTTCATCTCAAGGCTCCTTTACGCTACGCAGCCGCCGGTTGAGAGGGCTCGAGCCGGCCTTGCTGCAATTGATAGAGCACATCAAAGCGCTTCTGTTCAAAAAAGAGATGCGAGATGATGACCACCGCACAGCCCTGCGTGCGGAGTTCGCTGGTCAAGTCCCAGAAGCGCAGATAGGTTTCCCAGTCAAAGCCTTGATAAGGTTCATCCAGGAGCAGGACGGTGGGTTGGTGCATCAGTGCCAGCGTCAAATTCAACTTTTGCTGGGTTCCCCCGCTGAGGGTGCTGACGACTGAACCGCGATACTGCTGATAACCCAGCAGTTCGATCAAAGCATCAGCGCGCTTCAAATCAGCCAGATTGTACGCGGCGCGGAAGTAGTCCAGATGCTGGTTGACGGTCAAGGCCGGGTTCAAAATGATTTGCTGCGGGCAATAGCCCAATGCGCCACGCCGGAAGACCTGCCCCCGATTGGGACGCAGCTCGCCCGCGAGAATCTTGAGCAGGGTCGATTTGCCCGCGCCGTTTTCGCCCACAATCCCCACCAGCGTGCCAGGCACGACCGAGAGATCTACTCCCTGAAGCACTTTATGGCGGCCATACGCTTTGTGAATCTGCTGAACACGTAAGACGAGTTCGGCCATAGAGTAACCACTCCTCTCATTTCAAACCGCGCATTATCAACCTGGCGACCATTGAACGTTGATTGGGCAGCCTCTCAACCAGGGCCAGTCTATTGTTGCGTGTCAACAGGTTCATCACTGGCTCTGTGGAGAGTGTAGCAGGGGTGGTGTTCCCGAGGCATGAGCTTTATTCCCAGTTGGTCGGGAAGTTCTTCCTGCTTCTGTTGGGATTGCCTACTTGTTGCCACACCCCAGATGGACCTATCGCTGTTAAAAGGATGGAGAAATGCGTACCATCGGCATCTCGCTCTACTTTTCTAGCTGCAAAGCGTGCACCCCATAGAGGCAGGTCAGTCGTGTGGGGGAGGACCACTCGCGCTTTCCGGCGGGGAAGTCAGCCCGCCTTCTGGGACGGACAATCCCGGCAAGATGAACGTGGCAATCCGAGGTGCCATCTCGGCCAGTCGGCGTTCGCCGTAGCCGAGCACTCTGGCGGAGAGGACGAGCGACTCGGTCGCCGAGAGGACCAGCAGCGCGGCGGCTTCCAGGTCCACGCGCCCCCACGCCTCCAGCGGAAGGGTATCCGCCAAGGTGGTGCGGATGAGGGCCACATACTCGCGCAGCAGCAAGAGCGCCTCTTGTTGGAAGCTGCGGTTGACCCCATAAAGCGCGCTCATATACACGTGAAAGCCATTAGCATCTTCGGTTGCCAGGCGAATAAATGCCTGGAAGAGTGCTTGCAAGCGCTCTTGAAGTGTATTTCCCTGCGTCAGGGCGTCCCGTGCTGCTGCCAGTTGCCGCTCGGCAATCGCTTGCAGCATCTCGATGAAGACTTCGCGCTTGCTGGGGAAATAGAGGTACAGCGTCCCCCGCCCAATCCCGGCGTGGTCAGCAATATGGTTAATATTGGCCTGGTCAAAGCCCAAGCGGGCAAATTCACTGGCGGCTTCGCGTAAGATCCGCTCCCGTGTCACCTGGCGTGTCGCTTCATTCACAATGCGTGGCATGCTCATGCCTCCTTGAAGTCTCTCTTGGGTTGCGGCTCCCTTGCCTCTCTCCCTCCTCCGGTAGCCTTTGGGAGGGCTCTGCTCGCATCATGCCACACCTCCACAAAAAGCTGCCAATGGATGGTAGTGGATGGTTTCCAGGTTTCTGCTTGCGTATTCCCCTCCTCTCTGGTATCATTATAAATGAGTGATGGCTCACCCATCAACAATGCGCGGCCGATGGACCTTCCCAGTGGAGAGGATGGGCATTCCTGCATCTTCTGCCGCAGATGATCAGCGGGGATCTCGAGCGGATGCTGGTGGAGCCACATGTATGTGAGAGGAGACGTATGGAACAACGATCAGGCCCCTCCGAGACGGTACGAACACACCTGCAACACGTTCGCCTATGGGTCATTCGGCTCAAAGAGGAAAACTATCTCACCAAATGGTTGGTGGTCAGTTCGCTGATCGGGGTGGTGGCTGGGGTTGGGGCAATCGCCTTTACCCTGGCGATCACCTGGGCGACCCACCTCTTTCTCGGCGGCATAGTTGGCTATCAGCCCCCAAGCCCTCAGGGGGAAGGCGGCGGGGGCAATCTCAGTCCCCTGCTGGATCTTGGGCAGCATCCGCTCTTTTTGTTACTCCCCCTGGTGGTTGGTCTGGGCGGCCTGTTCAGCGGCCTCATCGTCTATACCTTCGCGCCAGAAGCCGAGGGGCACGGCACCGACGCCGCCATTGCCGCCTTTCACTATGAAGAGGGGCGCGTCCGTGCCCGCATCCCGCTGATTAAGTTGGTCGCCTCGGCCATTACCATTGGTTCCGGCGGCAGCGGAGGCCGCGAGGGGCCAACTGCGCAGATTTCTGCCGGATTTGGCTCGCTGCTCTCGCGCTGGCTGGGCTTGTCGGTAGCTGACCGACGCATTGCGCTGGCCGCAGGTATCGGCGCGGGCATCGGGGCGATCTTCCGCGCGCCGCTGGGTGGCGCGCTCATCGGTGCAGAAATTCTCTATACCCAGGACCTGGAGATTGATGCTATTATCCCTGCGCTTATCGCTTCCATCATTGGGTACGCCATCTATGGCGCCTGGGCGGGCTGGACACCCATCTTTGGCAATCAGGCGCAAAACACCTTCAATAGCCCCTTACAATTGGTCTATTATGCCCTGCTTGGCATCATCTGTGGTGGCATCGGTATCCTCTATGCGCGCAGCTTTCATGGCACGGCCCAATTCTTCCATCGCCTCCCACTCTCGCGCCACTGGCTCTGGCTCAAGCCGACCATTGGTGGGGTGCTGGTGGGACTGATGGGGCTTGCCATCCCTGAGGCGCTGGGTATGGGCTATGGCTGGGTTCAGGCAGGCATGGGGCCAATGCTGCTGACCATGCCGCTCTGGCTGGTGCTGGCGCTGCCGTTTGCCAAAATCCTCTCGACCTCGCTCAGCATCGGCTCAGGCGGGAGCGGCGGCATTTTTGGCCCTGGCATGGTGATTGGCAGCATGGTCGGCGCCAGTGTCTGGCGCCTGACCTTCCAGCACCTGCCAGCGGTGCCTGATTCCCCAGCGCCTTTTGTCATTGTGGCGATGATGGCGCTCTTTGGCGGGATTGCGCACGCGCCCCTGGCGGTCATGCTGATGGTCGCCGAGATGACGGGCAACCTCTCGCTGTTGGCCCCGGCGATGGTAGCGGTGGGACTCGCCTCTATCGTCGTGGGCAAGCACACGATCTATACCAGTCAGTTGGAAACGCGCGCCAATTCGCCCGCGCATCGCCTGCGCCTGAGCTTTCCCCTCCTCTCCACGCTGGTCGCGCGCGAAGCCCTCATGCCGCTGGTGAGTCCCTTGATCACGACGGAGACGACGGTGGCCGAGGTCGAAGCAGCGATCCAGGCCAACGAGCGGCGCGGTGTGGTCATTCGGCAAGCGAATGGTGCGCTGGCCGGAGTGGCGACGCTGGCCGATGTCCAGCGTGTGCCAGAGGCAGAACGAAGCCAGGCTGCAATAGGCGCGATGATGACGCGTGAGCCAGTGACGGTGCGCGCTTCAGAACCGCTCGATACGGTGTTGGAGCAGCTCACGAAGGCGGGCATTCGCTGGGCACCCGTGCTGGAGGAGGGTGAGCATGGCACTCCTCTGCGACCCATGGGGGTCATCTCAGTTGCCAGCATTATGGACGCCTATCGCCTGGCAGTCGCTCAGGGCACCCGCCGGATGCGCAGCCTGGTGGAGGGAACCGTGTTGGTGGAGGTGACGGTGACTCCAGAGTCGCGGCTTTCAGGCAAACAGCTCAAAGAACTGCACTTTCCCGCCCAAACGCTGATTGTCTCCATTCGTCGCAGCGGCTCACTGGTCTTTCCCCGCGGCGACACGGCATTACGCTCAGGGGATGCGGTCACCTTCCTGACCAATCCGGTCGTGGAAACATCACTACGAGCCTACCTGGCTGGAGCGGAAGCCGATCACGTGCCAGTTGGTATCCACTCTTGACACCCGATAGACCAGCCTGATACACATACATCAGGGCTGCCGTTGGACCTGGCTCACCAGTGGCCTTGCAGCCGTTGCTCCTCCAGGTCGAGCTCCCGTTCGACCAGGCGCAGCACTTCATCATCAATATGCCCCTGATCGCGTAAGCGGATGACTGTGGCACGTTCCGCCTTGAGGACTTCTGTCGGAGCCGGGTGTGGGCCGTGGCATGATCCATCTCCTCTGTCGCGGCCCCTCCATCGAGGCGTTCTGTATTGAGGCGTTCTTGTTCTTCATAATAGGAGCGCAGGTGCATCAGGTAGTCTTCGTGAACCCACGCCTCGCCTGCCAACTCGTCCAGGCGCGCCTGCGCCGCCTGGATCGCCGCCAGATGCGCTTGAGCATGTTCCTGCTCGAAGGTGGTATCCTCTTTGAGGTGGAGCAGACGGATCAACGGCCCCAGACTGAGCCCTTGCACCACGAGCGTTGCCAGAATCACACAGAAGGTCAAGAAGATGAGCAGGTCTCGCTCGGGGAATGCCTTGCCCCCCGCGATCACAAGTGGGAGCGCCAGGGCCGCCGCCAGCGAGACACCCCCGCGCAGGCCTGTCCAGGCAACGACCGCTACATTCCGCCACCCAGGGTACGGATCACGACGGCGGAGGCGGGCGCTGAGCCAGCGCGGAAGGTAGGCTGCGGGAAACACCCAGGCGATACGCACCAGGATCACTGCCAGGCAGATAAGCAGCGCGTCCCAGGCCAGCGCGAGCGGAGCACGAGTGACCACGGTCTCCAGGATGCTGCGCAATTGCAGGCCAATCAGCAGAAACACCAGTCCGTTCAACAGGAAGACCAGCACGGCCCACACCGCATTGGCCTGCAGGCGGGTATTGGACGAAAAAAAGCGGGAGGATTGCCGACTTAACCAGAGCCCAGCAGCTAATGCAGCAAGCACGCCTGAGACGTGCAAGGCTTCCGCGAGCACGTAGGCCGCAAAGGGTGTCAGAAGAGTAAGGGTGATTTCAATCGGCGCATCATCCAGGCGCCGATGGAGCCAGGCCAGAAGCATCCCAATCACCAGTCCGATGAGGAGTCCACCACCACTGACCAGGAGGAACTGGAGACTCGCCTGCCAGAGGGAAAAGGTGCCCGTGACCACCGCTGCCACCGCAAAGCGATAGACCACCAGGCCCGTGGCATCATTGACGATGCTTTCCCCTTCGATCACCGTGACAATGTGCCGCGCCAGTCCCAGGCGCTGTGCGGTGGCACTCGCAGCCACCGCATCGGTGGGCGAGACCACCGCTCCCAGGACAAAGGCCACTGGCCAGGAGAATCCCAGGGCCAGATGGGCGACGACGGCGATGCAGGCCGTCGTCGCCAACACCAACCCGACCGCGAGCAGCAAGATCGGACGCAGATTCGCCCGGAACTCCCGCCAGGAGGTTAACCACGCGGAGGAGAAGACCAGTGGCGGCAAAAAGAGCAGCAAGACCAGGTCAGGATCATAAGCAATCCTGGGCAGCCCTGGCAGAAAGCCAAGCACAGCTCCACCTCCCACCAGCAAGATGGCATAAGGGAGCCGGGTCCGGGTGGCGAGGACCGCCAGAGCAACTATCGCTACGAACAGACCCAAAAGCAGCACTGTGGTCTCCATCGACCGACCCCTCCTTTCCCTCCAGTGTCTCCAAACGCCTCGCTCTACGGACTAAGCCTTCTCTGGACGGGGAGGCTTCATGAGGCAGCTCTCCTCCACCAGGAGACACAAAGGCGCCGGGTGCCGACCAGGCTTCCCGGCGTCCTTGAAATGGGTGGTGTAAGTATGTACTTCTCATTCTAACGCACAATTTCCAAGAAAGCAAGAGGCTTTCTAGTTCGGGAGTGGCGATGCCAAGAGAACAATGATACAATCGGCTTATAGAAAGGGCTAATCGTCGGACAGGCGGTGATCCAGGATCGCAGCCTGAACACCTTGCAAGCCCTGGCTGATACCCTCCCAGCCGCCCAGCGCTATGCCGTCTGTTCTGTTACCATGTATCAAGCAAGAACGAGAGGATAAATCGTCACCGATCTACGTTTTTACATTCAAGCATCTCCACGATTGGAGGGAGGCGAACGGTGAGCGATCCTTTCAGTTCCTCTGGCGCGAGGAATCCCTACAATACCAACCTTGGAGTGGACTGGCCCTATCCAGGCGCCCCGCAGCCCCAACGGTTCATCACAGGCACGCGGGCAATCATATACATTGTCCTCTGCTGTCTCTTGCTGGGTCTGGCAGTCTTTCTCATTGTGCGCGCTGTTCCAAGTCTAAAAATTGCGCTGGGCGGCACAACCGCCACAGGGGTAGTTGATACCGTGCAGGATTGTGCCACTGGCGACAATCCCCTGGAGCGGGCATCGATCGTGTTTCTGGATCGCCAGGGGCACGAACACTTTGCCACCACCGGCTGCGACGACGTCTATTCCGTTGGAGATCACGTGACCGTCCATTATCTGGCCGCTGATCCTGACGGCGGCATGTTCACGGATGGGGACATCGTTGGTATCATTTTGCTGACCAGCTTTGGCGATCTTGCTGGCCTGGCGGGCCTGATACTGCTGGTGCTGCTGCTCGTGCGCCTCAAACGGATCGGCATCCGTCGGCTTAGTCCTGCCACCCTGATTACTGCGCTCGTCTTGATCACGCTGGTGACAGGCACGCTCTCTCTTACCCGCCCAGGCCCGCCAGAGAAAACCAGCTATCGGCATTACCATATCGGCGAGGCCGTCACTGTGCAGGGAGCGTGGAGCGTCACGATCAAGAGCGCCCAGGCGCAGGTAGGGATAGGAACGCTTGCTCCCGGCATGGGCTGCCTCATCTTTGATGCCACCTTCCGCAACCTGACCAACCACCCGCAAACCCCGGACGGCAATGGCTTCAGCCTCTCCCCGGCAAGCGCGAGCGGGCGAAGTGACTATAATTCTTACTGCGTGCTCACCATTGGTGCATCAGAGGTCGCGCCTGGCGGCACGCAGGAGGGTCAGGTCGGCTTTTCTCGTGCCAGACAGCGTACACCACTTCTGGCTGGCCTACGCCCCCGCTGGGGGTGAAGATACGCCCAGCGTCTGGGACATCCCTGTCGAGTCCAGCACACCTTCTGGCACCAGCTACCATCATCTTGGCGAAACCGTTGCCGTGCAGGGGCTGTGGGAGGCCACGCTCAAGAGCGCTCACCCGGCGCAGATCGGACTCGCGCCTTCCCTTGCTGGCAGCAACTGCCTGGATATGGATGTCAGTATGCGCAATATCTCCGGCCAGGTCTTGCAGCTGAACCACGACGACCTTGGGTTTCAGCTCTACGATACACAGGGGGCCTTATTGCCCTCCTTCCCCTGCCCGCTCACCATTCGCAGCCTCGATGGCTCCGTTGCCCCTGGCGGCATGGCCCAGGGCGAGTTTGCCTTTGACGTGCCAGCGAGTGAGCAAGCGTTTCTGCTGGCCTTTCAGCCGCAGGTTGGCTGTGGCTCTCAGTGCCCCGCGCCGACCATTTGGGACGTGCAGACAGGCGCAGCCGACACCAGCGGCTATCATCACGTTGGGGAGACGGTGAACGTCCAGGGCATCTGGTCGGTGACCATCTCCAACCCCCACCTGACCGAGGTCGGGGTGCAGAACCCACCACCAGCTGGGGAGACCTGCCTGTTTGTGCAGGTGAGCGTCAAGAATAACTCCAGCCAGCAAAGAGAGCAGAGTCCGGCCCAGTTTACGCTCTATGATCGGGAGGGGCGCAGTTAGCGTCCCGCTGCGGTGTCGCTACGGCGCTGGCGGGGATGTCCCTTTCGCCTGGCGAGGCGGCACAGGGGGTGTTGGTGTTTGGTGTGCCCACCAGCGACCAGCAGTTCCGGCTGGCCTTCCAGGCACAGTCCAACTGCGAGCCAGACTGCGCGGAACTGGACATCTGGACCATCGGCATCGGGTAATCACTAGCCATGAGCGGCTTGGGGAAGGATTGACGTTTGCCTGGTCAGTCCAGCCTCGTGCGCTAGCGGCGAAAATGGTACCAACCAATCGATAGATGTCTCTTGTCTGAAAACGCCTTCTTTGGCCTTTGCCGATGTGCTTCGCGTGGTAACCAGAATCCTATCTTACACCAAACGTTTAACACATGTTGAGTTCTCAGTTGGCCTGAGCAGGTCCAGAGAACCATCAAGAAGCCGCTCCGAGCGCTTGTCGGGGGAGCTATCTGCCCTGCCACCGAGCACCAGCAGTTGCCAGCACTGTGCCAGGGCGATGCCTTGGGCAGTAAGAACGATGCTGCGCCGACGGTGAAGGTCTCGCGTGAGATACTGCTGCTCTAAGTCGGCCAGAGCCAGTTGGAGGCTGTGCATGCCCAGACAGCCCACCCACGCGCCGATCTCACGGACAGTCGGTGGGAAATGGTGCGCCTGGGTATAGCTGTGGATAAAACAACAAATCAATTGCTGGCGAATCCAGCGGTGCGGCTTGCGCATGCACTGACTCCTCAACAGGGTTAAAGCATGAGGACAATGGATATGTTGGAGCACGTCAGCCCACCACGGAAGAAGATGCTCCTCCTCCAGGGGCTACTCCTGCCAGGGTGCGCGAAAACGGCAACGGCAGAGCGCTTCTGAGGCCAGGCTGGGCCACGTCTCTGGTGCTGCGTGCCTTGGTGTCTTCTCATCGTGGTTCCTTAGGTTGCTGCTTTCAGTCCCAGTCTATCCTCCAGGACGCTGAAGAAGTAGGGCATGCGGTTGGGGAACCCAGCGGGCCAGGCAGGATTCTTGCCCACCTCTGCGCGCTTCTGAATATTGGCGCGCCCTTGAGTGATCCGCCGCGCGGCATACACCTGCTCGATAAAGGCGTCAGCATCCATCTGGGACCATTCAAACAGATGGGCCGCTCTGGTGATATTGGAGGCGGTGGCCGCCTCATCGTGAAACTCGCGAGAAAAATCCACGATATAGCTGGGCAACCATTCAGGCGATTTGATGTGCCTGTCTGCTAATTGATGAGCTTGGGTGGCTCCTTTTCCCCACTGGCCTTGTGCTCTATCGCTGCTCTCGTGGCCCTGAGGTGGGGAAGCACCCCGCTGAAGAGACATGAACCCTTCGGTCTGTTGTCCAGCTAAAGCTCTCAACACCTTGTCTTTTGCAGTCGAAAAGACCGAGGAATGGGTAAAGCGGTGCTCGTTTCTTAGTTCTTCGTTTGATGTAAGTGTCCCTTTCGAAGTTCGAACACCTGATGCTTTGTGTTCTTTTTCTTTGTGAACTGCTTCTTCGTTGTCCTGCGCTTCTTGAGGTTCTACAACCGCCATTTTATGCTGCTCTTGAACCTCAAGTGTTGCGGTTCTCAGATCATGGAAGAGGTACAGGTTGGTTCGGCCCTGGCCGCGCCTCCGTTGCGAGATGAGATGGGCAGCTTCTAGCTCGCGCATCCAGGTGCGCACGGCATTCTCGCTGGCAGTCAGATCGGCACACAAGCGCTGGTAGCCAGGGAAGCAGCGCTGGTCCTGCCAGGCGTAGCCTAAGAGCACGGCATAGAGCAGTTTAGCATCACGGGAAAGATGGCGTGCATACAGCACCGCTTTGGGCAATTGGACAAAGCCGCGCGGCAACGAAGCAGCTTCAACAAGCATGGCGCCAGACGCTGGTGCCTCAAGCACCGCCGATGATGGAATGGGCATGGGATGCCTCCCTGGGTCTTGACACGCCTGTGGAGGGCTGTAGTCGGCTCTGAAAGTCGAGGAAAGAGCGGTTGGCAGGGAGCCTCCACAGGCAGATGGGCTGATCATTTTTGTGCCGGTGGTGGTCTCTACCCAACGTCTTCATCACTCAGGGGTGGTGGTTCATCTGGGTCTCCCAGCATGTCCTGACGGGCTGCCAGTAACACCCGTCGGACGGCTTCATAGGAGGTATCTAAACTGCGCGCGATGGAACGCAAGGATTCGCCCTGGGCCACGCGTTGGACGACGGAATGCCATGCAGACCGAGGAATCTTCAGCGGAGGAACCGGAGGGTTGACATGGCGAGCGAGAGGTGGGATACTACTTATGCTGCCGGTGAGCAGAATCGCGGAAGGGACGGACGCAAGGGGCGACAGGTGAATCGACGCCCGTCGGTTCCGCTGTCGCCAGCTTGCTTTAATCCAGACGCCAACTGGCCTCGCGCGCCTGTCGCAGATTCGACAGCAGTATCTCCTTTTATCTCTTGCTTGCCTTAGCCCTGTTGCCAACAGGGCCTCTGTCGAGCGCGGATTCGACCGCTTCGGTTCCGCGCGCAAACACCTCATAGCAGTGATCGGCTCCCGCATCGCATTATACTTCCATCGCTTGCTTGTAGTGATGGATACCCCCTCTTTCTCAGAGCCAAGCTGCTCCACCAACCAGAGGCATCGGGTGCATGCTCCAGTCAGCCGCTTCGTCTGCACCCTCCATCCGCCGCACTCGAGCTGTGTTGCAAAACTGCCGGAAGCAGCGATGGAACAAGAAGAGGAGAGCACATGATAGAATGTCTCCGAGACGAAAGCGAGGTGACCCGATGGCTGAAGAAACGCTCACCCTCAATCTCCCCGATACCCTCTATCAACGGCTCAAAAAACGGGCAGACGCAGAAGACCGGTCAGTGGAGGAGGTCGTGATTGAGACCTTGGTATCTTCCGTCCCAGAGGAGGATGGGATTCCACCAGAACTGGAGCACCTGCTCACCTCCATGACTTCCCTGGATGATGCCACTTTGTGGCGGGCCGCCAAGAATGACCTGGCGCGCGAAGCCGCCGAAGAGATTCGCCGTTTGCGCGCCAAGCGCGAGCGCAAGGGGCTCACCCTGGATGAGCGGCAACGCTACGCGGATCTGCTGCGTCAATATGACCGGGGGATCTTGATTCGAGCCGAAGCAGCGGCGCTCCTTAAACAGCGTGGGCACGATGTGGATGTCTTGCGCCAGCACTCATGAGCAAGACCTATATCCCCAAAGCGCTCCGACGCAGAGTCTATGCACAAGGGCGCGCTCGCTGTGGGTATTGTCTGACCCAAGAGGACAATACTGGGGCGGAACTGGATGTTGACCACATCATTCCTGAAGCCGCAGGAGGAGAGACAAAAGAAGCCAATCTCTGGCTGGCCTGCACCAAATGTAATGAGTACAAAGGTGATCAGTTTGAGGCGCCTGATCCCCAAAGCGGGGAAATCGTTCCGTTGTTCAATCCCCGCACTCAAGAGTGGAGCGAGCATTTTGCTTGGACGCCCGAGAAGGATATCATCGTCGGCCAGACTGCTATTGGGCGTGCAACCGTCGTGGCCCTCAAACTCAACCGCGATAGTCTGGTGCGGGCAAGGCGGAGGTGGGTTTCCGTGGGCTGGCACCCACCAAAAGACTGAGGGGGTAGGAAGGGGCAAATCAAGGTTAATTTCCCGCCGACAACCTGGAGAACGCTACCACTCTCTTTACTGAGGTTCCTGAGCGCACCGTCCCTGAAACCAGGCAGCAGCAGGAGTAGGATTGGTTGGGAGAGCCCTGCATAAACATCAAGGTGATCGGGCAGGTTTGACACGATCCTGTGGTGCCGCGCAGATCAGCAGGGCTGGTGAGGGGACACTCAGGCCAACCAGCGCTATCAGCCAAGAAGCACGAGGCGCTCCCCGCCGTGCTACTGGCGTCGGCACCCGCAGCAGGAAGGGCTTCCGCAAGAAGAAGAAATGGCTTCTCCAGGTCGCGCCTCTCCGGGTGGCTACCAGTCTCCACTGACCCTGGTGCCCTTTTGCACAGGTGCCCAGATCAGAAGCAATGCACGCTGATTCCTGAACACAGGATACCTTCTACAGGTGAACCCCATTCAAGGGAGGAGTGCCTTGATCATGGGGACCAGCTTATATTTCTTATGGTGGAGGGTCAATAACTCCTCCTGATAAGCTTTCCACTCGGCAGTACAGCTAGCCACCTCGTACGCTGCTCGCACTTTTCTGAGCCATTCCACCGCTTCGTGGTAATGGTTGGCCTTGCCAGCATCCATGATGGCTTCGGCTCGCTGCCGACAGACCTGGATGACCCACTCCGGGCGGTCTGCAATGG
>Ga0209060_10000992_pt1 | contig 36127 bp, 27 predicted proteins | sample Coa_R1_8_FD_187155 | JGI IMG/M metagenome (GOLD analysis project Ga0209060, IMG submission 187155) | Surface soil microbial communities from Centralia Pennsylvania, which are recovering from an underground coalmine fire - Coalmine... | ecosystem: Environmental > Terrestrial > Soil >...
GATGTCGTCGTCCTCGTACAACCACGCGTACCGGGCACGATCCGGTCGCGGTCGGGCCGCGCCGGCGGCCGGCCCTGCACACGCCTGCCCGGGGCCGCCGCGATGCGCGCCGCCCGCCGCGCCGTCCACGACCCCGGGGCGCGGGTTCTGCGGCGAGCTCATGACCGCGGATCACGGCTCGGGGCCCGGCCTGGCTCGCGGCTGCGGGACGCAGCCGGTGTGCGCTGGCTCATCGTCGGTCATCTCCCGTCAGGTGACAGCCAGGTGCGCCGGGCCGGTGCCGTGGCCGCCGTGGCGAAAGAAGGCGGTGATCACTGGGGCCCGCGATCGTCTGCGTGGATGACCGCGGGCGGTGATCTTTCGTGGCGGCCGCGAGCACCGGCCACAACCCGGATTACGGGCCGCCCGCCCGGCGCGGTTCGCACAATCACCCAGCCGTAAGCAGCCGGTAACAGTTCGGCGGGGCCGAGCACCCGGGTCAGGTACGCGTTGCCGAACCTGGACTCCGGGTCGTATTCCGCGCGGACCCGCCGGAAGTCCTCGAAGCGGGGGTACAGCGGGCGGAGGCGGCCGGCGTCGAGGGAATGCAGCTTGCCCCAGTGCGGCCGGCCTCGGCGACGCCCCGCCCGGTCGTCCGGCGAGGGGCGCGCTGATCCGGCTCATCCAGCGCCGGTCGGCACTTACTGGGCGGCCGCCCCGGCCGTGCTGACCGCGGTGCCGCCCGCGGCCGAGGACCGGGCCAAGGACCTCGGCGTGATCAACTGACCGCCGTACCCGGTGCCTGCCGTGACGTTCATGCCGAACGGACGGCGGTGACTGGCAACCACCACGGCGCCGCGGGCGTCTTAGCTATCGGTCCGGCCCGAGCCGGCGTGTGGAAGCAGAGGGGGAACCATGGGGCGACTGACGCCGAGGGCGGTCAGGCACGTCACCGCGTGCGGGGCGCTCGGCTGCGCCGCCGTGCTGCTGGCGGCGTGCGGGTCATCGGGCAGCACGGCGCCGGCGACCGCCGCGGCCTCCGCGGCCGCCGCGGCGCCCGCGACCACGCCGGCCTCGCCGGCCGGCACCGCGTTCTCGGCCTCGGCCACCGTCACCGCCACGGCGAGCGCGGCGGCGAGCGCCCCGGCGTCGCAGGCCGCCGCCCGCGCGTTCCTCGCCCCGGGCCAGGACATCAACGCCGCGCCGCTGTACCGGCCCGCGTGCGCGTCCGGCTGCCAGCTGTCCAGCGACGCCACCGCGTTCCTGTACCGGATGACGTGGCGCACCTGGTCCGCCGCCGAGGCGGTGGGCGCCGGCACCTACAGGCTCGACGACTGCGACCCGAGCTGCGCCGCGGGCACCGTCTACCCGGTGGCCGCCGTGGTGACGCTCAGCCAGCCGGTGAAGGCCTGCTCGCCGTCGGGCACGCGGTGGTTCTTCTCCCGCGCCTCGTTCGCGTTCCCGCACGGCCTGCCGAAGCAGCTGCAGGGCGCCAGCGCCCCGCAGAACCCCTGGGTCTTCTCCTCCGTGATCGCCGCCGCGCCCGGCCTTCTGACCGTGCTCGATCTGACGCTCCGTCGCTAGGGCATTGGCTTAAAATGGGCGCATGACGCGTTCATCATTGTTGGGACGAAATTGGTTGCTCGTGTTCGGCCTCGCCCTCGGCGCCACGCTGATCGGGAGCTCTCCGGCGCGGGCGTTCGGTCTCGGGGACCTGGCCGGCAAGGCTGGTGGGGCGGCAAAGCAGAAGGTGGTCAAGGACGTCAACGCCAAGCTGCTGGCCGAGGGGCGCAAGAACCAGTGCAGCTTCAAGAGCGACAGCGACCAGCTGGCGCCCGGCTGTGACGCGAAGATCAAGAAGCTCGCCAACCAGCTGATCGACGCCAAGAAGAAGCTGCAGGCGGGCGGGGTGAGCGGCTTCAAGTTCGAGGTCTCGGGCCACACCGACTCGGCCGGCAAGGCGGAGCACAACAAGGAGCTGTCGTCCAAGCGCGCCGCGGTGATCGTCAAGGAGCTGGTCGCCAAGGGCGTACAGCCGAGCGAGATCATCTCGATCGGCATGGGCTCCGAGCGGCCGGTGGTCACGCCCGACGACACGCCGGCCAAGAAGGCCAAGAACCGCCGCTACGAGATCCAGGTCAGGCTCTAGTGAAACCGAGCAGCGCCGCGGCGGTGGGCGTCGCGGCGCTGGCGGCGCTCGCCGCAGGCGGGTGCCGGGCGACGGGCGGTACGGCAGGCGATCGTGCCGCCGCCGCACCTGCGCCCGCCCCGCGCGGGCCACCGCCCGATCGGGCGACGTTCTTCGGCCCGAGCCGCTGCGCCGCCGCGCACCTCGCGCTGTGCGAGGACTTCGAGAGCGGCGCCCTCGATCCGAAGATCTGGACCGTCAGCGGCACGCCGCCGGTCGTCGACACCGAGCAGGCCGCGCGCGGTACCCACGCGCTGCACATCCGCACGATCGGCAAGGGCGCCTCGACGATCTCCGAGAGCAAGACCTTCCCGGCGCCCGACGACACCTACTACGGGCGCGCCTTCGTCTACTTCAAGTCGCTCCCCGCGCCGTCGCCGACGTTTCGCTACTCTCACTGGACCATCGTCGCCGCCTCGGGCAACGGCGTCACCGGCGAGGTGCGCCTCGGCGGCCAGCTGCAGAACGGCGTCAACCGGTTCGGCGTCGGGACCGACAGCCGCGACGATCCGGAGGGCAGCGGCGACTGGACCAACCCCGACCGCGATCCCGGGCCGGAGGGCGCGCCCCCGTCGGTGCCGACGGGCCGCTGGCTCTGCCTCGAGTGGATGCACGACGGCGCGCACCACCAGACCCGTGTCTGGTGGGACGGGATCGAGCACCCGTCGCTGGCCACCACGCCGGCCACCCCGCACCAGGGGCGGGCGCGGGTTCCGTTCAAGCTCCCGAGCTTCACCGACCTCTGGCTCGGGTGGTTCGAGTATCAGCCGACCGACCAGCCGTTCGAGTTGTGGCTCGACGAGATCGCCGTCGACGGCGCGCGTATCGGCTGCGCTACTTGAGCGCCGAGTCGAACTGGACCAGCTCGGTCTTGTCGGTCAGGGCCACGACGAGCACCGCGCACTGATCGCTGCCCTGCGAGCGGGGGCGGAAATGCGCCGCCGCGTAGAACACCACCGCCGCCGGGCGATCGACCAGCGAGGAGGGGAGCTTGGCCGACTGCCCGGCGCTGCAGTCGACCACCCAGGACTCGACGGGGCGGCGAAAGGCGGTGCGTCCCCAGGTCTCGATCGCCCGCTGCGCGCCAGCCGCCGACGTGCGCCCCGCCTGCAGATCCTGGGCGAAGGTGCGGATGTCGGGCTGATAGCGCGGCGTGACGATGGGCGCCGACAGGCCCTGCGCGTTGCGCGCGGCGGTCAGCGCCGACAGGAAGGCGTCGCCCGCGTCGACGTTGGCCGCCAGGCTCAGCTCGACAGGGACGCCCGGCTCGTCGGGCCAGCGCGTCGTCGCGCAGGAGAGCCCCAGCGCCAGGCTGAGCGCGGCGACGCCTCGCACGATCCGAACGCGACCTTCCCGGGAGGGCACACCTCCACAATCGGCAGGCGTGCCGAAAATCCTTAGCCCGCCCGCGACTCCTCGCGAGCCGCCAGCAGCGCGGCCGGCAGCAGGGGCACGAACAGCAGCACCGCCGCCGACGAGCCGGCGTTCAGCCAGACCAGCTGCCGCAGGGTCATGTGTTGGTGGTCGTAGAGGTACGCCCCGAGTGGGTTGGAGATGACGTAGACGGCGATGTTGCGGATGCTGATCATCAGACCGAACCCGAACCCCTCGACGCCGCGCGGTGTCGCCCGGGCCGCCAGGTCGTAGATCGGCAGCGCGGCGAGGCTGGTGACGAATCCGGACGCGGTGTCGATCATGACCGCGTGGGCGGCGGAGTCGTAGCGCAGATAGAGCAGCGTCACTGCCGCGCCGATGGCGATGCCGGCGACGAGCGTGGTCTTGAGCGGCAACCGCCGGCAGATGTACCCGTAGGCGGCTGCGCCCAGGATCCCCCCCGCGCCGTTGAGGAACTGGAGATAGCCCATGAGGCGCGGGTCGAACTTCAGGATGTCCTGCTGGTAGTAGAGCATCGGGGTCCCGAAGCCGGGGGCCAGGTACACGAGGAACAGCAGGCCTGTCGCCCCCCACATCGCGCGCGAGCGAAAGATCGTGCGGAGGTGCGTGCGCACAGACGTCCAGACCTGCCTGTCGACGGCGGCGCCGCGCGGCTCGCGGTAGAGCCAGGCGACCACGGGGACGAACGCGAGCAGCACCGCCGAGCCGGAGATCGCGGTCCAGGCGAAGGCGACGACAGCCAGCCAGCCACCGATCGGACCCCCGAGCAAGCTCATGACGCCCTCGAGGCCGGTCCGGAGCGAGGCGAGCCGACCCGTCGCGCCCTGGCGCTGCGACACCTCGACCTGCAGTCCGCCCACGACCGTGCTGACGACCGCCATCGACAGGTTGAGCGCCGTCATGACGGCCATGAGCGGCAGGTATCGGCGAGGGACGACGGCCAGCATCAGCCAGAAGAGACCGGCCAGCGCAGACCCTGCGAGCAGGTAGCCGCGATGGCGCGTCCCGTAGAGCGGGTAGGCGTCGCAGGCAAACCCGATGAACGGCTTGAAGTACCAGGCGATGGTCGCGAAGGACCAGAACCAGGTGACGTCCGAGGCCGTCAGGTGGAGCTGGTTCTTGAGCATCAGGTTGATCGGCAGGTAGCCGATGATCCCGGGCCAGCCGAACCCCGTCACGAAGATGCCGGCCGAGACGACGCCGATGAGCGCGCGCGGCGACGGTCCGGTCGGCGGCGTGGGCGCGGCGGGCGCGTCGTCAGGGGCGGCCATCGTGCTAGAAGAGCGTACGCATCGATCGATGAAGATCGCCACCTGGAACGTGAACGGAATTCGAGCCCGGCAGGACGAGGTCGCCGCCTTCGTCGCCCGCGAGCAGCCCGACGTGCTGTGCCTGCAGGAGATCAAGGCCGCCGCCGACCACATCCCCAAGACCGTCGGTGACATCCCCGGCTACTGGAGCTACTGGCACGGCACCAAGGGGTACTCGGGCGTGGCGCTGCTCATCCGCCAGGAGGCGGGCGCCGACCGGCCGATCTACCTGCACCCGGAGTTCGATCTGGAGACGCGGATCGCCTCGGCCACCGTGAACGGCGTGCTGGTGGCGTCGATCTACGTGCCGAACGGCGGCAAGGACTACGGGGCCAAGATGCGCTTTCTCGAGGCGATGGCCGCCTGGTCGGCCGGCCTGCGTGCGCTCGGGCAGCCCGTCGTCCTGTGCGGAGACCTCAACGTCGCGCGCGCGCCCATCGACGTGCACGTCAAGGAGCGCGACGACCGCGCGGTCGGCCAGCGCCCCGACGAGCGGGAGGTGTTCGGGCGGATCCTGACCGAGGGCGGGCTGCACGACCTCGCGCGCGAGCGCGAACCGGACAACGACGCCCTCTTCACCTGGTGGGCCCCCTGGCGGAACCTGCGCCAGCGGAACATCGGCTGGCGCATCGACTACCTGCTGGTGAGCGACGGCCTGGCCGCGTCCGCCGAGAGCTGCGTCTCGCAGCGCGAGTTCGGCACCAGCGACCACGCCCCCCTGGTGGCGACCTTCAAGACATGATCGTCGTTTCCGATTTCGATGGGACGCTGACCGTCGACGACGTCACGACGCTGTTCTGGGACACCCACCTGCCGTACGACTGGCGGGCCAAGCTGCTCCCCGACGCCTACGCGGGCAAGGTTTCGCCGCTCGAGATGATCGCGCGCGGGTACGGCGACGTCGCGCGGCCGCCCGAGGCGCTGCTGGCCGAGGCGCGCGCCCACACCCGGATGCGGCCCGGCCTGGCCGCGCTGGACGCCTTCTGCCGCGCGCGCGGATGGCCGTTCGTCGTCGTCAGCCACGGCCTCACCTTCTACATCCAGGATCTGCTGCCAGCGGGGATCCGGTTCGTCGCCTTTCTCGGCGCGTTCGACGGTCGCGGCTGGCACGTCTCGCTGCCGCCGGGGATGCTCCTTCCGCCGGGGGTCGACTTCAAGAGCCACGTGGTGGCCGATCTCCGCCGCCAGTTCCCGGGACACCCGACCGTCTATCTCGGCGACGGGCGACTCGATCTTCTCGCCGCCGAGACGTGCGATCAGGTGTTCGCCGTGCGCGACAGCAAGCTGGCCGAGCTCTGTCCGCGCGCGCGTCCGTTCGATCGGCTCGACGAGGTCGTCGCGGCGCTGGAACTGGGCTAAGCTCCCCGCCCATGGCCAACCCCACCGCGACCCTCAGCACCTCCTTGGGCGACTTCAAGATCGAGCTCTTCGCCGACCAGATGCCCATCACCGCCGGAAACTTCGTCAAGCTCGCCAAGAGCGGCTTCTACGACGGCCTGCACTTCCACCGGGTGATCGACAAGTTCATGGTGCAGTTCGGCTGCCCGCACAGCAAGGACCCGCAGAGCCCGCGGGCCGGCACGGGCGACGCGCCGGGCGGCCCGATCCCCGACGAGCACCCGGCGAACGCCAAGCTCTCGAACGCGCGCGGCACGCTGTCGATGGCCAACAAGGGTCCGCAGAGCGGCAGCTGCCAGTTCTTCATCAACGTCGTCGACAACCCCTACCTCGACTGGTTCTCGCCCGGGCCCTCGAAGCACCCGGTCTTCGGCAAGGTGATCGAGGGGATGGACGTGGTCGACAAGATCTCCAAGACGCCGCGCGACGGGGGCGACCGCCCGAAGACGCCGGTCAAGATGATCAAGGTCTCCGTTTCGGAGGCCTAATCGCGCGCGAGCCGCGCGTCGGCCATGGGCACCCCGCGCACCATCGTCGTCGGCGACGTCCACGGCTGCTTCGACGAGCTGCTGGCGCTGATGGCGCGCGCCGGTCGGGCGGCGGAGGACCGCGTCGTGCTGGTGGGCGACCTCTGCGCCAAGGGGCCGAACTCGGCCGGCGTGGTCCGCTGGGCGCGCGAGTCGGGCGTGGAGGCGGTGCTCGGCAACCACGACGCGCACGTGTTGCGGGCGGTGCGCGGCGACACCCACGTCAAGCCGACCCACCACGCGGTCGCCGAGACGCTGGGCGCCGCCGACGTCGCCTGGCTCGAGTCGCGGCCGCTCTGGCTTCGCCTCGACGACGCCGGCGACTCCGCCGGTGTCCGCTACCTGGCGGTGCACGCCGGTCTGGTCCCCGGGATCGGCATCGAGCAGCAGACCCGCGATCACCTGCTGAACCTGCGCAGCATCACGGCCGAGGGGCTCCCCTCGAAGCGGATCGACGGCGCGCCCTGGGCCTCGCTCTGGCGCGGCCCCGAGCACGTGCTGTTCGGCCACGACGCCGTCCGCGGTCTCCAGCAGCACCCCTTCGCCACCGGGCTCGACACCGGCTGCGTCTACGGCCGCGAGCTGACCGCGCTCGTCCTCCCGTCGCGCGAGCTCGTCTCGGTCCCGGCCCTGCGCGCCTACGCCCCGATGTAGCGCGCCAAAACGCGAAGCGCCCGGTCCGTTTCCAGACCGGGCGCCCGCGAGACCGAGGGGAGGAGGGCGTTACGGCGCGGTGGTGCCGACCGCCTGCACCGTGAACCGCTCGTACGAGCTGGTGGCGTTGCAGTCGTAGACCTCCATCGCGGTCTGGGCCGTCGAGCTGCCGTTCTTGACGTGCATGCAGCGCCCCGAGGCCGCGGTGGTGATCAGGAAGGCGCCGTCACGCTGCGGCTGCGGCGTGAAGCTCCAGTCCTGCGAGGCGCCGCCGTTGCAGCTGTTCAGGTGGACGACGCTGCCGTTGGCCGCCGCGCCCGAGTCGGCGCACTTGCTGGGGTCGGTCTTCATCTGGATCAGCCAGTTCGCGTTGTGCTGGATGAACATGAACTTCGAGGTGTCCAGCATGGACGACTGGGCGTAGTCGGCCATCACGCCCGACTCGGCGTCGAGGATCAGCGACGGGGCGCCGATCGGCGACATCGTGTAGTAGTAGCCCGAGTCGAAGTTCGGGGTGTAGTTCGGGTTGCGCCACACGGTGATGCCGTTGTTCCACGAACCGCCGCCGTTGTAGAGCGTCTGGTACCCGTCCGGGCACCCCGCGCCGGGATTCAAGATCGAGCCCGACGGGCAGCTGTTGGTGACGCCGTTGCTGAAATTGCCGACCGCGCCCGAGTTCTGGCAGATGGTGCCCGAACCGAACGGGTTGGCGTACGGCGCGTTCGACTGGTTGGCGCCGAGGCGCCCGGCGACGGTGCCGTTCACACCGACCGGGAAGCCGGCTCCGTCACAGTACCAGGCCACCGGCGTGGTGACCTGGGGACGACCGATGCTCGACAGGTTTCCGGTGTCGATGATGTCCCCGAAGAAGGTCCCTTCCTGCATCGGATAGTTGACGCGGTCGACGCCCCAGCCGATGGCCGGGTTGCCCGAGTCGAGCCAGAGGGGGACGTGAACGCCCGCGGTGTTGACGTGGGCCATGAGGCAGGCCGAGACAGCCTCCGAGCAGGTGGAGTCGAGGCCGATGCCGCCGTTCTTCCACGAAGGGCAGAGGCCGATGCCGCCAGCGTAGGTATAGGTGTTGTTGTTCTGGTCCTGCTTGACCAGCGTGTCGCCGGCGGACAGCGCGCACTTGACCAGGTAGGCGACCGTCTTGCGGCCCGCCGAGGTGGTCATGAGGCCGTTGACGGAGCTGAGGCCGTTGACGGACGACAGCCCGTTGACGGAGCTGAGGCCGTTGACGGACGACAGCCCGTTGACGGAGCTGAGGCCGTTGACGGACGACAGCCCGTTGACGGAGCTGAGGCCGTTGACGGACGACAGCCCGAAGTCGTGCGTCGCGGATTCGACGTTGCTCGGCTCCTCCCCGCACCCGACGAGGCCGACGATGGCGCCGATGGTGATGCTGATCTGGATTGTTCTCTTGCTGAGGTCTCTCACGATTTTCCCCCCTTGAGGCAGCCCGGCCGACTGCGTGAGTCCCGTGGGCTTTGCGTCACCCGATCGCTCGGGCTTTGCCGTTGTTCACAAGGTCCCCTGGTCCATACCGATACTAAAGCAGTAATCGGGCCAACATATTTTCGGAAGGTAGTGGCTTGAACCTAGGCCGTTACATGGGGGGCGGACTCCCCGTTGTTGCCCCGCACGCAACGCGCTGACCTTGTCCAAACAACAGCTCCCCCCGGCCGGTCGGCAGGGGCGGCCCGAGCGTCGGGACCCCAAAAAGGAAACGGCCGGCCCGCGCGAGGCGGACCGGCCGTCGAGGTTGGGGCGGGCGGTGGCTTACCAGGTGTTGAACGAGGCGTAGTCGTAGCCGCCAGCGGTGGCCTGGAAGCAGTAGCCGCCGTTGACCTTGGCCGGCAGGGTCGGGTTGCTGCTGCTCGTGTAGACCTGACCGTTGATGCTGAAGGTGCGGTTGGTCATGTTGCTCTGGTTGAAGCCGGCGATCGGGAAGGTCGTCTGGAAGCAGCCGGCGCCGGTCCCGATGTTGCCGCTCTGGAAGGACTGCACCGTCATGCTCGTGGGGTTGCTGCAGTACCCGGCGCACGGCATCGAGCTGTTCGTCGTCGTCGTCGAGCTCGAGCTCGTCTGGTTGGCGGTGTCACCGACGACGGCGGTCGCCTGGATGTTGAACTGCTGGCTGGTCGACCCGGCCACGCAGTCGTCGACCTCCATGACGGCACCGGCAGAGGTGCTGTTGCCCCGGACGGTCACGCAGCGCCCGGTCGAGACAGCGGCGACCGTGAAGCTGCCGTTCTGGGCGACGGGGGCGATCTTGAAGGTCTGCGAGGTCTGGCCGGTGCAGCTGTTGACGACGAGGCCGGTGCCGTTGGTGCCGGCGCCGGCGTCGACGCACTTGCCGGACTGACCCAGCGGCGACAGCGTCCAGTTCGAGCCGCTCGGGTTCATCACGAAGTTCGAGGTGGAGAGGTTCGAAGACTTGTTCCACTGCTGGATGGGCGACGAGCCGCAGTCCATGACCATCGGGTTGCCGCTGGTGACCATCGGCGACAGCATGTACTGGTAGCTGGTGTCGAACACCGGCGTGTAGTTCGCGTTCCGCCACACGGTGATGGAGTGGTTCCAGGGGACGGAGTTGTTGCCGTAGGGGTACTGCATCTCCTGGTAGCCGTCGGGGCAACCGCCCGACGGGTTGGCGATCGAGCCCGAGGGGCAGCTGCCGCCGATGCCGCCCGTGTAGTACGGGACGTTGACGGCCCCGCTGCTCCCGATGGTCGGCGTCTGGCAGAGCGTGCCCGAACCGAACGGGTTCATGTAGGGCGCGCCGTTCTGGTTGGCGCCGAGGCGGCCGGCGACGACGCCCGAGGCGCCCGCGGGGAAGCCGGCGCCGTCGCAGTAGTACGCCACCGGTCCGTTGATCTGCTGCTTGCCGATGTTGCTGAGCGAGCCGGTGTCGAGGATGTCGCCGAAGAAGGTGCCTTCCTGCATCGGATAGTTGACGCGGTCGACGCCCCAGCCGATGGCGGGGTCGGCCGAGTCGAGCCAGAGCGGGACGTGCACGCCGGCGGTGTTCACGTGGGCCATGATGCAGGCCGAGATCCCCTCCATGCACTGCTGGCTGCCCGAGACACCGCCGCTCTTCCACTGCGGGCAGAGGCCGATGCCGCCGGCGAAGGTGTAGGTGTTTCCGTTCTGGTCCTGCTTGACCAGCGAGTCGCCGGCGGCGAGGGCGCACTTGACGATGTAGGAGACGGTCTTGCGGCCAGCGCCGCTGGTCATGAGTCCGTTGACCGACGACAGGCCGTTGACGGAGCTGAGGCCGTTGACGGAGCTGAGGCCGTTGACCGACGACAGGCCGTTGACGGAGCTGAGGCCGTTGACGGAGCTGAGGCCGTTCACCGAGCTGAGCCCGTTGACCGTCGACAGCGCGTAGTCCTCGTGGTTTCCGCTCGCCACGACGCTCGCCTGCTCACCGCAGCCGATGAGGCCGACGATGGCACCGATCCCGATACTGATCTGGATTGTTCGTTTCCCGAGAGCTTTCATCGCCTTTTTCCCCCTTGAGGCAGCCCGGCCGACTGCGTGAGTCCCGTGGCTTTGCGTCACCCGATCGCTCGGGCTTTGCCGTTGTTCGCAAGGCTTCGACACGGCTGCAATCAAAGCAGTAATCGAGCCAACGTTTTTAAGTGGCGCTGTTATCGGGAAGTCGCGGGTTTCCCTGGGTTGGCGAGGCACCAGGTGTTGCCCGTCCCGCAACAGGACGATGCGTTCGGTACAACAGCGCAGCGCGTCGGCAGCTCGTGCGGGAAGCCGTCCGGCCCAAATGAAAAACGGCCGATCCGCGCGAGGCGGACCGGCCGTTGGGGGTCGGGCGAGAGCCCGGGGCTTACCAGGTGCCGAAGTAGGCCGAGGTCGTGCCGCCTGAAGAGATCTGGAAGCAGTAGCCGCCGTTCACCTTCGCGGGCGGCGTCATGTTTCCGCCGCAGTTGATGACCTGGCCGTTCAGCGTGAAGGTGCGGCCGCTCATGTTGCCGCAGTTGAAGCCGTTGAGCGGGAAGGTCGACTCGTAGCACATCGCGTTCGTGCTGATGTTGGTGAGCGAGTCGCTCTGCGTGGCCATCTCGGTCGGCGTCGAGCAGAACGAGGCGCACGGGTTGCTGCCCGTGTTGGTGGTCTGGTTGACCGTGGCGCCCGACTGGTCGCCGGCGTAGACGGTCGCCTGGATGGCGAACTTCTGGCTGGTCCAGCTGGTGTTGCAGTCATAGACCTCCATGACCGTGCCATGCGCGGTGCTGCCGTTGCGAACGTTGATGCAACGGCCGGTGCTCGAGGCCTTGACGAAGAAGTTGCCGGTCGGCACGTCGGGGGTGATGGTCCAGGCCTGCGACGAGGCGCCGGTGCAGCTGTTGAGGGTGATCCCCGTGCTGTTGGTGCCGGCGCCCGCGTCGAGGCACATCGTCGAGCGGCCGATGGGCGAGATGGTCCAGTTCCCGCCGGTGGGGTTCATGGTGAACACCGAGGTGACCAGGCCGGCGGAGGCGTCCCACTGCTGGATCGGGGAGGTGCCCGCGTCCATGACCATCGCGCCACCCGTGACAGCGGCCGAGAGGGCGTACTGGTAGGTAGTGTCGAAGATCGGGTTGTAGCTGTTGTTGCGCCAGACGGTGATGGTGTTGTTCCAGGGGGTGTTGCTGGCGGTGAGGGCCTTGTAGCCGTCGGGGTCGGTCTGGCCGCCGGTGCCGAGGCTGTACTGGGGGACGACCTGCGGCGAGTTCTTGCACAAGGTGCCGCTGCCGAACGGGTTCACGTAGGGCGAGTTCTGCTGGTTGGCGCCCAGGCGGCCGGCGACCACGCCGCTGTTGCCGCCCGCGAACCCGGCGCCGTCACAGTAGTAGGCGAGCGGCGCGTTGGCGGTGGGGTGCCCCATGCCGGCCAGGTTGCCGGTCTCGATGATGTTTCCGAAGAACGATCCCTCCTGGAAGGGATAGTTCACGGTGTCGATGCCCCAGCCGATGGCGGGCGTCTGCGCGTCGAGCCAGAGCGGCACGTGCACGCCGGCGGTATTGACGTGGGCCATCATGCAGGCCGAGATGAGCTCCTGGCAGCCGGCATCGGTGTGGACGCCCGCGTTCTTCCACTGGGGGCAGAGGCCCAGGCCGCCGGCGAAGGTGTAGCTGACGTTGTTCTGGTCGGCCTTCACGAGCGAGTCGCTGGCGCTCAGGGCGCACTTGACCAGGTAGGAGATCGTCTTGCGGCCCGCCGAGGTGGTCATGAGGCCGTTAACGGAGCTGAGGCCGTTGACGGAGCTGAGGCCGTTGACGGACGACAGGCCGTTGACGGACGACAGGCCGTTGACGGACGACAGGCCGTTGACGGAGCTGAGGCCGTTGACGGAGCTGAGGCCGTTGACGGACGACAGGCCGTAGTCCTCGTGGTTCCCGCTGTCCACGACGCTGGCCTGCTCACCGCAGCCGATGAGTCCGGCGATGGCGGTGAGCGCCACGCTGATCTGAATCGTTCGCTTCCCCAGGTCGCTCATTGTTTGAATCCCCCTTGAGGCAGCCCGGCCGACTCCGAGAGTCCCGTTGGCTTTGCGTCGCCCGATCGCTCGGGTTTTGCCGTTGGTCGCAAGTGGTGCCTTCAAGACGACCTTGATCAAAGCAGTAATCGGGCCAACAATTTATGGAGCCGAAAACGCACAAGATCCGCGTCACATCGGGGGCCGATCACCCCGGGCTGTTACTCGCCGGGCAACAGAGAGATGCCCCACCGACAACGGGTCGCGGGGAGGTGCGGCAGGCCTGGCGGGGCGGCCGACTCGGACGGAAGCGGGCTCGGTGCGGGTCAGCCGACCTGGGCGGTGGGCGACCAGAGCGCCCGGCGCGAGGGCGCGCTCTCCGCGTCGGTGCCGGGCTGGGGAACGCCGTCGACGTAGACGACCGTGTTCGCCAGGGTGGCCTGGACGCGTGGACCGGGGCTGATGATCCCGACCAGGTTCAGCGGATCGCACGCCGACAGGCGGACCACCTCTCCACGCCGTTCCTGCCGCCGGGTGGCCCGCAGGGCATCGACGGCCTCGGGCGCCGCGAACTGTTCGCCCACGAAGCCGCCCACGAGGCGCCCGCCGCGCAGCTCGCCGCTCATCTCCATCCGCCGGTAGACGCGGACCAGATCCCGCCACGCGGGGGCCTGCCCTTCGCGCGCCAGCAGATCGCGGAACACGACGCCGTATCTCTTTATGTACTGCCGCGCCAGCGTCTCGTGCCGCGTCTCCTCGGCCGCCGCGCCGGGGTCGGCTGCGTTCGGGGGCTCATGCCGCAGCACCGACCATCGTCCGGCGCCGATCGGACCGCCGGTGCGGCGGCTCCAACGGGAGTGCCAGCGGGCGCGGGCGCCGCCGCGGGTCTGCGTCGCCGAGATGAGCGCTCGCAGCCCCGAGAAGCCGTCCCCGGTGACCCGCCCGGCGGAGACCAGCTCGCCGAGCGCGTCCTCGACCTCGGTGCGCAGGCGCCGCGTCCCGCCGATGATCTCGTCGAGGAAGCTGGCCCCCCGTCCCGTGAGATGCCCGAGGACGTCGCGGGCGGGGGCCGAGAGCGCCGCCTCGTCGAAGCGCTCGGTCTCGGGGACCAGCAGCCAGGGGAGGTCGGCGCGCCGGCAGAGCGCGATCGGCGCCGCGCGGCTGGGGGTCCCACCGGCGGGGCGCGCCGCCAGCCGCCCCCAGGCGACGCCCCCGGAGAGGCAGAGCGCGTCCAGCCAGGCGGAGTCGTAGCCGACGAGCCGCGCCGGCAGGATGCCGCGCTCCCACGCGCCTGCCGCCGCCTCGAATCCCTGTAGCTGGGCGATCACCCGCGCCAGCCCGGGCTGGCCGTGCAGCTGCGTCCCCGGTCCCACGTTCTGCCAGCCGAACAGAAAGCGCAGGAGATCGGCGGCCGTGACCGGCTCGATCTCACGGCGAAGCCCGTCGAGCATCCGGCGGTTGATCCGCGCCAGCAGGCGGCGCTCGCACCACTGCGGGCCCTCGCCGAGGTCGGGAAGAAAGCGGCCGCGCAGCACGGCGCCGGCCATCTCGATCTGGGCCAGCGCCGCCTCGACGTCGGCCGGCGGCAGCCCGAGCGGCGCCGCGATCCGCTCGGCGGTGGTCGGCCCGTGGAACGGGAGGTGGCCGCGGACGATCTCCGCCAGCGCGCCCTCGCGCTCGGACCAGGCCGGCGCGCGCCGTGCGGGCGGCTCGACGACGTCGGGCACGAAGCGGCGCCCGGGCCAGACAGCGGCCGCGAGCGAGCGGCGCTCGGCGGCCACCCAGAGGGTCGGCTCGCCCTCGAGGCGCGCCGCGCGCCGGTCGGCGCAGAGCGCGTCGAACAGCGGCGCGAAGCCGCGCGCGCGGCCCATCGCTTCGGGCAAGGCCCCGGCGTCGAGCAGCAGATCGTGCAGCTCGTCGGCGTCGCGCGCCTCGATCTGCGACTCGGCGACGACCGCCGCCGCCGCGTCGGGATCGAGGCCGCCGATCCGCTCGACCACCGCGGCCGGCAGCCCGCGCCGCACGCTGACCGCGCGGGTGCGGCGCTCCTCGAGCGGGGCGTCGTCGAGGAAGGCGTAGGGGTTGGCGTTGAGGATCTCGTGCGCGAACACGGAGGGCTCTGGGAGCTCGCGCGCCGTGGTCTTCACCCGCCCGTCAGCGACGGCCTCGAGCACGGCGCGCAGCCCGGCGGCGTCCATCGCCTCGACCAGGCAGTCGCGCACCGTCTCGCGCACCAGCGGGTGGTCGGGCACCTCGATTGCGCCGCCGCCGTGGTTGTCCTGGCAGGCCGTCTGGGCCGGGAAGACGGCCGCGATCAGGTCCTGCGCGCGCATCCGCTGCAGCGCTGGCGGGACCCGTTTGCCGCCCCGGCTGCGCAGCAACGCCAGCGAGCGCGTGGCGTTCCAGCGCCAGCGGGTCTCGAACATCGGCGCCTGCAGCGCCGCCTGGGTGAGCAGCTCGTCGACGTCCGCCGCCCGCAGCATCTGGAAGATGGTCTCCAGCGGGAAGCTGTGCTGCGGCCCCAGCGACAGCACGATCCCGTCGTCGGTGGCGGCGGCCTGGAGCTCGAAGTCGAACGACCGGCAGAAGCGCTTGCGCAGCGCCATCCCCCAGGCGCGGTTGATCCGCCCGCCGAACGGCGCGTGGATCACCAGCTGCATGCCGCCGGCGTCGTCGAAGAACCGCTCGGCGAAGACCTGCGTCTGCGTCGGCACGCCTCCCAGCACGGCGGCTCCGGCGAGGACGTAGTCGCGCAGCAGCTCGGCGCCGCGCCGATCGAGAGCGCACGAGGCCTCCAGACCCGGGATGTCGTCCTGATGCCGGGCGTGGGCCGAGACGATCTCCTCGCGGAGCGCGGCGACCTCGGCCGACAGCTCGCGCGTGCGGGCCGGCCCCTCGCCGAGCCAGAACGGGATCGTGGGCGGTGCGCCGGCGGCGTCCTCGACGCGCACCTTGCCCGGCTCGACCCGTCGGATGCGCCAGGACGAGTTGCCGAGCAGGATGATGTCGCCCGCCATCGACTCGATGGCGAAGTCCTCGTCGATGCTCCCGATCTGCGTCCCGTCGGGCTCGAGGATGACGTCGTAGTTGGCGTTGTCGGGGATGGCGCCGCCCGAGGTGAGGGCCGCCAGGCGCGCCCCCCGCCTCCCGCGCAGCCGGCGGTTGACCCCGTCGCGGTGGAGCAGCGCGCCCGAGCGGCCGCGGCTGGTGGCGATCCCCTCGGCGAGCATGTCGACCACGGCGTCGAAGTCGGTGCGCGCGAGACCGGCGTAGGGCCCGGCGCGGCGGCAGAGCTCGTAGAGCGCGTCCTCGTCCCACTCGTCGCAGGCGGCGGCCGCCACGATCTGCTGCCCCAGCACGTCGAGGGGCGCGTCGCGCAGGCAGACGGCGTCGATCTCGGCGCGGCGCGCGGCGCGGACCAGCGCGGCGCACTCGACCAGCTGATCGCGCGTGAGCGGAAAAAGGCGCCCCTTGGGGGTGGCGTAGACGGCGTGGCCCGAGCGGCCGATGCGCTGGAGGCCGGTGGCGATCGAGCGCGGCGACCCGATGAGGCAGCAGAGCTCGACGGCCCCCACGTCGATCCCCAGCTCCAGCGAGGCGGTGGCCACGACCACCTTCAGGTCACCCGACTTGAGCAGGCGCTCGGCGCGGTGCCGGCGCTCGCGCGACAGGCTGCCGTGATGGGCGGCGACCGCGTCGGCGCCGAGCCGTTCGGAGAGGTGCAGCGTGACCCGCTCGACCAGCCGGCGCGTGTTGACGAAGACCAGCGTCGACTTGTGCGCGCGCGCCAGCGCCGCGATCCGATCGTAGAGCTCGGTCCACTGCTCGTTGGTGGCCACCGCGCCCAGCTCGTCCTCGGGGACCTCGACGCCGAGATCGAGGTCGCGCCGCTGCCCGACGTCGACCAGGGTGGGTAACGGCCGCGTCCCGACCAGGAGCCGTGACGCGACCTCGAGCGGGCGAACCGTCGCCGAGAGCCCGACGCGCTGGAGGCGCGCACCGTCCGCGCCGACCAGCGCCTCGAGGCGCTCGAGCGACAGCGCCAGGTGCGCCCCCCGCTTGTCGGGCGCCACGGCGTGGATCTCGTCGACGATCACCGTCCGGACGTCGCGCAGCGCGCGCCGCCCCGACTCGGAGGTGAGCAGGATGAACAGCGACTCCGGCGTGGTGACCAGGACGTGCGGCGGCCGTCGGGTCGCCTCGCGCCGCTCGCGCGCGGTGGTGTCCCCGGTGCGGACCGCCGTGCGGATCTCCGGCGCCGGGTAGCCGAGCTCGGTGGCCAGCGCCCGGATCTCGCCCAGCGGCTCCTCGAGGTTCCGGCGCACGTCGTTCGAAAGCGCCTTGAGCGGCGAGACGTAAAGCACGCTGGTCCGGTCGGGGAGGGGGCCGCCGGCGGCGATCGCCTCGCCGACCAGTCGATCGAGCGCCCAGAGGAACGCCGCCAGCGTCTTTCCCGAGCCGGTCGGGGCGGTGACCAGCACGTCCTTGCCGGAGGCGATGAGCGGCCAGGCCTGGTTCTGCGCCGGAGTGGGGGCCCCGAACTTCCGGCCGAGCCACGTCTCTACCACCGGGTGAAACATTTGTTCAGGTATGCAGTTATAGATCGATTTTCGCCGGCCGCCCGGGCTTTCGCTTGACGCGAGATCTGGGGTGTTTACGGTTACCGCGAAACCGGAGCCAACCCCCGGAAGCGACAGCGAAAAAAGGAAAATTACCTCATGGGCAAAATCATCGGAATCGACCTCGGCACGACCAACTCGGTGGTCGCCATCATGGACGGGAAGGATCCCACCGTCATCGCCAACGAAGAGGGTGGGCGGCTGACCCCGTCGGTGGTCGCCTGGGACGACAAGGGTGAGGTCCTGGTCGGGCAGATCGCGCGGCGGCAGGCGATCACCAACCCGGAAAACACGGTCTACTCGGTGAAGCGGTTCATGGGGCGCCGGTTCGACGAGGTCGGGCAGGAGGCCAAGCGCGTGCCGTACAAGGTCGTGCGCAGCGCCAACGGCGAGGCCGACATCGACATCCGCGGCAAGAAGCTGACCCCGCCCGAGATCTCGGCCCGCATCCTGATGAAGCTCAAGAAGGCTGCCGAGGACCACCTCGGCGAGAAGGTGACGGAGGCGGTCATCACCGTCCCGGCCTACTTCAACGACTCGCAGCGCCAGGCGACCAAGGACGCCGGCCGCATCGCCGGGCTCGACGTCAAGCGCATCGTCAACGAGCCGACCGCGGCCGCGCTCGCCTACGGCCTCGACAAGAGCAAGGATCACCTCATCGCCGTGTACGACTTCGGCGGCGGCACCTTCGACATCTCCATCCTCGAGGTCGGCGAGAAGGTCGTCGAGGTCGTCTCGACCAACGGCGACACCCACCTCGGGGGCGACGACATCGATCAGGTCGTCATGGACTGGCTCGTGGCCGAGTTCAAGAAGGACCAGGGGATCGACGTCTCCAAGGACAAGATGGTGATCCAGCGCCTGCGCGAGGCGGCGGAGAAAGCGAAGATCGAGCTGTCGAGCGTGGCCGAGACGGAGATCAACCTCCCGTTCCTCACCGCTGACGCGAGCGGCCCCAAGCACATGCAGATCAAGCTCTCGCGGGCGAAGCTCGAACAGATGATGGGCGACCTCGTCCAGCGGACGATCGAGCCGACCAAGAAGGCGCTGGCCGACGCGGGCAAGAAGCCCTCGGACATCGCCGAGGTCGTGCTGGTCGGCGGCTCGACCCGCATCCCGATGGTGCAAAAGCTGGTCAAGGACTTCTTCGGCAAGGATCCGCACAAGGGCGTCAACCCCGACGAGGTCGTCGCGCTGGGCGCGGCGGTCCAGGCGGGCGTTCTGTCGGGCGACGTGAAGGACATGCTGCTCCTCGACGTCACGCCGCTGTCGCTCGGCATCGAGACGTTGGGTGGCGTGATGACGGTGCTCATCCCGCGCAACACCACCATTCCCACCAAGAAGAGCGAGACCTTCTCGACGGCGGCCGACAACCAGAGTTCGGTCGAGGTGAAGGTGTTCCAGGGTGAGCGGCCGATGGCCGGCGACAACCGGCTGCTGGGCAAGTTCGGCCTCGACGGGATCCCGTCGGCGCCGCGCGGGGTGCCGCAGATCGAGGTGACGTTCGACATCGACGCCAACGGCATCGTGAACGTCTCGGCCAAGGACAAGGCCACCAGCAAGGCGCAGCACATCACCATCACCGCGTCGTCGGGGATGTCGGAGGCCGACATCCAGCGGATGGTGAAGGATGCCCAGGAGCACGAGGCCGAAGACAAGAAGCGGCGCGAGGCGATCGAGGCCCGCAACAAGCTCGAGTCGCTCACCTTCCAGGTGCAGAAGCACCTCGACGAGAACCGCGACAAGATCGCCGAGGGGGACCGCAGCGAGCTGGAGGCGGCGCTCAAGGAGGCGAAGGACACGGTGGAGAACAACCGCGATCCGAAGGAGGCGCAGCTGTTCGAGAGCGCGTTCGAGCGCTTGCAGAAGGCGTCGCACAAGATGGCCGAGGCGCTGTACCGCAGCGCCGCCGGCGCGGCGGGCGGCTCCGACGTGCCCCCGTCGGGCGGCGCGCCCTCGGGGGGCGAGGGTCAGGGGCAGGGAGAGGAAGGCAAGAAGGACGACGTCATCGACGCCGAGTACACCGAGGGTCCGAAGACCTAGCCAGGCCCTCGTCCGCCCCGCGCCCGCCTCCTGGTGCTCGACCCGATTCCGCGTGTGACGCGGGTGGGGGCGCCGGGGGGCGGGTTTTTGTTATCGTGGGGTATGTCTGTCGAGGGCCGGCGTGCGGCGGTGCGGGCCCTCGAGCTCGGGGTGCTGTTCGCCGTCTACCTGGTGACCGCGCGGATCGGCCTCTCGGTCGACGCCATCGGCGGCCTCGCCACCACCGTCTGGCCGCCGACCGGCATCGCGCTGGCGGCGCTGACCTTGCGGGGGCTGGGGCTCTGGCCCGCGCTGACGGCGGCGGCGCTCGTCGTCAACCTGCGCTCGGGGGCGCCGCCGTGGAGCGCCGCGATCATCGCGTTCGGGAACACGGTCGAGGCGCTGGTCGGCGCCTCCCTTCTGCGCCGCTTCGGGTTCGACAGCCGGCTCGGGCGCCTGCGCGACGTCCTCCTGCTGATCGGGCCGGCGGCGCTGGCCAGCACGGCGGTCGGCGCGACCTTCGGGCTTGCCGGGGCCCTCGCGGGGCACGTGCCGCTCTCGGCGACGCTCGGGCGCTTCTGGCTGGTCTGGTGGGTCGGCGACTGCCTCGGTAACCTGCTGGTGGCGCCGGTCCTGCTCACCTGGGTGAGCGCGCCGCGGATCTCGCGCCGCCCGCTTCGCTGGGTGGAGGCCGCGGCCCTGGCCGCGGTGCTGACCGTGGCCAGCCTGGTCTTCTTTCGCCACGCGCTGTTCTGGGACGAGGTGCGCAACATCCTCCGCGGCACCTATCCGATCGTCCCGCTGCTGATCTGGGCGGCGGTCCGGTTCGAGCAGCGCGGCGTGACAGCCGCGCTGTTGCTGGCGTCGGCCATCGCGGTCTCGGGGGCGGCGACCGGGAACGGCCTGTTCTCCACCGACGGGTTGACCGACCGCCTCCTGCTCACGCAGTGCTACATGGCGGTGACCGCGATCAGCATGCTGATCCTGGCCTCGGCGCTGGCCGAGCGGCGCGCCGCGATCGGGGCGCGCGACGAGTTCATCTCCATCGCCTCGCACGAGCTCAAGACGCCGCTCACGGCGCTCAAGCTGCGGCTCGGGACGGCGCTGCGCTTCGGCCAGCGGCTGCCGGGGGCGGGGGAGGGTGACGCCGAGAAGATGGTCCGCGCGCTGGAGGCCGCGGAGTCGACCGCGGATCGGCTGGGGGTGCTGGTGGACGATCTGCTGGACGTGTCGCGCCTGACGGCGGGGCGTCTGGCGCTGCGGATCGAGCGGGTCGACGCCGGCGAGCTGCTGCGCGAGGTGGTGGCGCGCCTGCGCGACCAGGCCGCCGAGGCCGGGGCGACCATCGAGCTCTCGCCGCCGGCGTCGGTGGTGGGTGCCTGGGATCGCGGCCGCCTCGAGCAGGTGCTGACCAACCTGATCTCCAACGCCATCAAGTACGGCATGGGCAAGCCGATCGTCGTGTCGGCCGTGGCGGCGGACGGCCGGCTGCGCGTCGCCGTCCGCGACGGGGGGATGGGGATCCCGCGGCGCGATCAGAGCCGCATCTTCCAGGCCTTCGAGCGGTTGCCGACCGCCGAGCGGGTCGGGGGGCTCGGCCTCGGCCTCTACATCGGGCGGCAGATCGCCATCGCCCACGGCGGCAGCCTGAGCGTGGAGAGCGATCTGGAGCGCGGCGCGACGTTCACGCTCGACCTGCCGCTCGCGACGCCGGTCGGTTGACGCGCGTCGGGTTAGGGCGCGGCCAGGGTCTTGAGCTGCGCCTGGGCCGACTCGACCCAGCGCCGCTCGCCGGGGCGCTTCTCCAGCGAGACGTAGGTCTGGTACGCCTTGCGCGCGTCGGCCTTGCGGCCGAGATGCTGGAGCGCGCGACCAAGGCCGTAGTAGGCGTCGGCGTCGGCGGGCCGCAGCTTGATGTAGCGCTGGTAGGCGTCGACCGCCTCGGCCGGGCGATCGCGCACGCGCAGCGCGAACGCCAGCTCGTAGAGGGCGGCGGGGGCCGAGGGGTTCTTGTCGAGCGCCGCCCGGAACACCTCGATCGCCTCGTCGTCGCGATGGACCTTGAGCAGCAGCTCGCCCAGCGCCATGCGCGCCGGGAGGTGCTTCGGATCGGCGGAGACCGCCTGCTGGTACTTGGCGATCGCTTCGTCGACGTGGCCGCGATCGCGGAGCGCCTGCGCCTCGGCGAAGGGGTTGGCGGGCGCGGCAGGCGTTGCCTTCGCGGCGACGGCCGCCGGCTTCGGCTCGGCGGGCGCCGGTGCGGCCGCCGCCGCCGTCGGGGCCGCCGCGCCGAGCTCGGTCAGGATCTGGCGGGCCTTCTCGACCCAGACCTTCGACGCCGGGGCCTTCTCGATCGCCACGTAGTGCTTGAGCGCCTCGATCGCGCCCGGCTTGTCGCCGGTCTCGCGCAGGCAGAGGCCGAGGCCGAAGTAGGGCTCGGATTTGTCGGGTTCGAGCGTCGAGTACCGGCGGTACGCGGCGATGGCGCCCGTGCATTCGTTCATGTGCCGGCGCGCGACGGCCAGCGAGTACCAGGCCTGTGCGAACCCTGGGTTCGCGGCCACGACGGCCTCGAACTTGTCCGCCGCCTCGCGGAACTTCTTGGCACCCAGCAGCGCCTGCCCTTCGTCGTAAGCGGTGTCCGCGGCGCGGGCGTGCCCGCCCACTGTCGATGCCAGCGCGGCGACCACTCCAGTCAGGACCAAAACTTGCCGAAGGGACTTCACTGCCGCCATCTTAGTCGAATTCGAGGCTTTTCTTGACAAAACCTACATGTAGTTTAACGTGGGTAAACGTATGATTCAGATCGTCGGCAGCCTCGCCATGGGACTCTCCGCCGTCGCGCTGTTCTGGGCCACGATTTCTCTCGGCCGCCCGTCGCCCTCGCGGCGCGGGTCCTGACCTTCTCCGCGCGCGTCGAAGCGAGAAGCGAACTTCAGCTGGCGGTCGCCGGGGAGGCGACCTAAGCTGTCGCGGCCGCATGCGGCCCGTCCGTTATGAGGACTTCACCCTCGGAGACCTGACCGCGATCAGGAACCTCCTGCGCGGGGGCTCGGTGATCGACTGGCACCGGCTCTACTTCACCGACCGCGAGGAGGTCGATCGCTTCCTGCGGGTCAACGAGCTCGACCCGACCGACGCGCACGACATGCGGCGGCTGGGCGAGCTGCGCGCCGCGGCGGTTGAATATCTGGAGCGGCACCTCGGGTTCGAGATCCCCGAGGAGGTCGCGAGCGGCGTGCCGCCGCGGGACCTGCTGCTCATCGCCTCGCAGAAGGGGCGGCGCCGCACCCTGGCCTGCGTCGTGCTCAAGGTCATGCACGTCCTGCATCACCTGGCGGGGCGCGAGCTTCTGACCAAGCTGCCGGTCTCGGGCGACCAGATCTTCCACCTCGTCGAGGAGAAGGTCCTGCGCACCGTCGAGGAGATCAAGGCGGTCGGCTGCCCGGTCGTGGAGTTCGAGTGGAGCCGCAAGCACGTCGATAGCCTGATCACCAAGCTCCTGGCCAAGAAGGAGTCGATCGCCGCCGACGTTTACGACAACCTGCGCTTCCGCATGATCACCAACACCGAGGAGCAGCTGGTGTTCGTGCTGCGCGAGCTGACGCAGCGGCTGGTGCCGTACAACTACGTCATCCCGGGACAGTCGGTGAACGACATCATCAAGATCCGCGAGACGCTCGGGCGCTCGCCCGCGCTGCAACGGTTCCTCCCCGACATCACCGACCTGGCGAACGTCGCCGCCGACAAGAAGCCGTCGCCCCAGAACGAGTTCTCGGGCCCCGGCTATCGGGTGATCAACTTCGTCGCCGATCTGCCGGTGCGCATCGACAAGTACCTCTGCCGGCTCCCGGACGATCCGATCTTCGCCGACTACGGGACCGTCGTCTTCGTGCTCACCGAGTTCCAGATCATCGACGCCCGCACCGCCGAGAACAACGAGAGCGGCGAGAACAGCCACGACAAGTACAAGGAGCGCCAGGCCGCCCGGGTCAAAGCCCGCCTCATGCACGGCATGAAGGACGACGGCCTCGGAGATTGACCGGAACCCGCTCGGGGTCCGGAGCTGAGTGCGTGGGGGAGGGACGGCTTGGCCGGCCCGAGCCCGTCGCGGGGGCGCGGGACCTTCCGGGGGCTAGTGATGCCGTAGCGACGAGGGGGAGCGCTGCGCTTGCTTGACCACGCGGCGGATGCGCTCGGCCCCCTCGACGGCGTCGGCGACCAGATCGTGCAGCTCGGCCTCGGCGGGATCTCGGCTGCCGGCCGGGAACCGCTCGGAGAGGACGTGCAGGTTGGCGAGCACGTAGGTGAGTGGGTTGTTGATCTCGTGCGCGATCTCCGCCGCCATGATGGCGAACGACGCCGCGCTGTCGATCGCGGCGCGCCGCTTCTCCGCCGCCTCGGTGACGACGCTCTGGATGCGCTGGACCAGCGCCTCGAAGTCCAGCGGCTTGCCGACGTAGGCGTCGGCGGCGATGGCGCCCGCCTTGGCGCTGCGGTCGGCCGACATGGCGATGAGCGGGATGGCTGCCAGCGCGTCGTCGGCGCGTTGCGCGATCCGGAACTCCCAGCCGTCCATCACCGGCATCATGAGGTCGAGCAGGATCAGATCCGGGGTCGCGCCCCGACGGAGGGCCTCGAGCGCCTCGCGGCCGTTGCTGGCCATCGTCAGCGTGGCCCCCTCGTCCTCGAGGAGGTCCGACAGTGATTCGCGGATGGTCTCGTCGTCCTCGACCACCAGGAGGCGGAGCCCCTGCAGAGGAGCGCTGGCGAGCACGTCTCGGAAGCTAAGGACGGCCCGCGAGCCGGGCAAGGGGCTCCCCCGGGGCGGGAAAGGCCGTCAGCTTCCTGACGGCCCGAGCAGCTCGTTCACCAGCGGGCCGTGGATGTAGCGCTCGCCGCCGTCGCACACCATGAAGACGATCGTCTTCCCGGCGTTGTCGGGGCGGGCCGCGACCCGCAGGGCAGCGGCCAGCGTCGCGCCCGAGGAGATCCCGGCCGAGATCCCCTCCTCGCGGGCCAGCCGGCGGGCGTGGGCGAACGCCTCCTCGTCGCTGACGGCGACCACCTCGTCGATGACGGCGCGGTTCAGGAGCGGCGGGACGAACCCCGCGCCGATCCCCTGGATCATGTGGTTGGCCGCGCGGCGCCCGGAGAGGACCGCGGCGGCGGACGGCTCGACGGCCACCACGCGGACCGCCGGCTTGCGCGCCTTCAGGACCTCGCCCACGCCGGTGATGGTGCCGCCCGTTCCCACGCCGGCCACGAACACGTCGACCTCGCCGGCGGCATCTTCCCAGATCTCGCGGCCGGTCGTCTCGCGGTGGGCGTCCGGGTTGGCCGGGTTGCGGAACTGATCGAGCGCCACGGCGCCCGGGATCTCCTGGCGCAGCGCCTCGGCGCGCTCGACCGCCTCGCGCATCAGCGCGCCCGGCGTCAGCGTGACCTTGGCGCCCAGGTAGCGCAGCAGTGTCAGGCGCTCCTTCGACATCCGCTCGGGCATCGTCACGTGCAGCGTGTAGCCCTTGGTCGCGGCCACGAAGGCCAGCGCGATCCCGGTGTTGCCGCTGGTCGCCTCGACGATGGCGCCGCCGGGCTGCAACGTCCCCTTGCGCTCGGCGTCCTCGATCATCGCCGCGGCGATGCGGTCCTTCACGCTGCCGCCCGGGTTGCGCAGCTCCAGCTTGGCCAGCAGCCGCGCGCCGTTCGCCGTGATCCGCCGCAGCTCGACGAGCGGCGTCCGCCCGATGGTCGCGTGAATCCCCCGGTAGAGCATCAACCTCGCATTCTACCGCGGGCGGGGCCGGCGCCCCTGGCGATCAGAGCCTAAACGCGATGCCGGCGTCGATGTCGAAGTTGAAGGTGAACTTCGGGGCGCCGATCTCGGTGTTGACGCCGACGACGATGTTCGCCACGTCGCCCAGCTCGTAGAAGAAGCCGGCGGTGGGGCCGATCAGGAAGGGCCCGCCGAGGACGGCGTCGACGCACTGGGTGTGGCCGGCGTCGCTCATCGAGGTCCCGCAGGTGGTGTCGTTGAAGACGACCGCGTGCGCGACGTAGCCGCCCCCGATCTGGCCGCCGACGGTGAAGCGGAACGGACCGTCGGACATCAGGAAGGTGGCCTTGGCCATGACCGCCCCGACGAAGGTGAGCGGGTTGCAGAACTGGTCGCCGTTCGGGCCGCAGAGGTTCTGGCCGTTGAGGCCGGTCACGTACTGGAACCGGCCCACCAGGGAGAGCAGCGTCGTCGGGTTCACGAAGAACCCGATCTCCGGCTTGATCTGCCCGAGCTGGCCCACGGCGAAGCCGGGACCGGACAGCTGGTGCGCGGGGTTCATGTGCCCACTGCCGCTGGCGACGCCGGCGCTCGAGCCGATGGTGAGCCCGATGAAGAAGGTCCCCTTCTGTCCGACGCCCGCGTCGTCGCTGTCCTTGTTGTCGTCGTCGTCGCTGCTCTTCTTGGGCTTGCGGGGACGCGGTTTCGGCTTGGGGTGATCTTCGTCATCATCGCCGCCGCCGCCGGTGTCGTCGCCGCCGCCGGCGTTGTCGCCGCCGCTGTTGTCCGCGTTCGTGTCGCCGCCGCCCTTGTCGCCGCCGCCCGCGTTGGCCGCGCCACCGCCCCCGCCCTTGTCGCCGGTGAGCGCCGCCTCCTCGAACGCGTCCTGCAGCTCGGGCGTCACGATCGACTTGGTCAGCTTGATGTCCGGCTGGATCTCCAGCGCCTTCTTGAACTGCTTGATGCCGACCTCGCGCTGCTTGAAGCCGACGATGGCCACGGCGCCGAAGTGGATGTGCGTGCGGGCGGTGATCGGGTGCTGATCGAGACCGGCGCTGTCGCACAGCTCGAGGGCCTGCTTGAGCAGGTCCTTCGCGGTGTCCCAGTCCTGCGCGTTGTAGGCCTCGAGGGCCTTCTTGTTCAGGTTCGTGACCTTGGCGACCGCGGCCGGATCACCAGCCGGATTCGCCGCCGAGGCGAACGAAGTGGTTGCGAGCTCGACACCGACGACCACCAACAACGCGCTCAACAGGGAGAGGGGGCGACGCGATGCTGCCATGGCCGCGCATTAAAAGACGTGCTCGACCGTAAAGCAACACCCCAAGCGTCTAAGTTGCGCAGTCGATTGAGCCGGGGACGTCGGGCGCTGCGCGGACGCCGCGCTGATCGCGCTTGGGTCCCCCGCGCCCCCGCTCGCTCCGGGCTGGCGAAGCCCACCCTTCGCTCGCTGGTCGGGTGAAGGCTTGAGGGACCGCGGGGCAGTAAACGGTATTACGGGAATATGCCGCGTTCGGCGTAGGCGCGGCCGATGCGCTCGATGGCGATGGCCATGGCGGCGACGCGCCAGTCGCACTTCTTCGTGGCGGCGTACTCGCTCACGTTCAGGTAGGTGCGCTTCATCCGCTTGGCCAGCCGCTCCTCGACCTCCTCGAGATCCCAGCGCTCGGAGCGCTTGTTCTGCAGCCACTCGTAGTAGCTGACGACGACGCCGCCCGAGTTGGCGAGGATGTCGGGGATGAGGGCGATGCCCTTGTCGTACAGGATCGGCTCGGCGGCGGTCTCGGTGGGGCCGTTCGCCCCCTCGACGATCAGCTTCACGTTGAGCGCCTTGGCCTCCTCGACGCCGATCTCCAGCTCCAGGGCCGCCGGGATGAAGATGTCCGCCTGGGTGGCGAAGAACTCGGCGCGCGTGATGGCGTGGGTGCCGGGGTAGCCGGCCACCGAGCCGGTCTTGCCGACGTGGTCGGCCAGCTTGAACGGGTTGATGCCGTCGGCGTTGGCGATGTAGCCCTTCCAGTCGCCGGCCGCCACCAGCGAGGCGCCGGTGCGGGCCAGGATCTTGGCCGCGTTCGAGCCGACGTTGCCGTAGCCCTGGACGCTGTAGGTCGCCCCGTTGAGATCGAAGCGGTGGTCGCGGGCCCACTCGGCGATGCAGTGGACGATCCCCTGGCCGGTCGCCGTCTCGCGCCCCAGCGAGCCGCCCGAGTTGAGCGTCTTGCCCGTCACCACGCGCCGGTTGGCGTTCTTGTCGGTGAAGCCGACGACGTTCATGTACGTGTCCATCATCCAGACCATGATCTGGCCGTTGGTGCCGACGTCGGGGGCCGGGATGTCGTACTCGGGGCCGATGTTGGCGCCCAGCGCGTGGGTGAACCGGCGGGTGATGCGCTCCAGCTCGGCCTGCGAGTGCTGCCGCGGCATGAACTTGATGCCGCCCTTGCCGCCGCCGAACGGGATGTCGTGCAGCGCGCACTTGTACGTCATCCACGAAGCCAGCGCTTTGACCTCGTCGAGCGACACCTGCTCGTGGTAGCGGATACCCCCCTTGTACGGGCCCAGAATGTTGCTGTGCTGGACGCGGTACCCCTTGAACATCTTGTACTCTCCGTTATCCATACGGACCGGAAAGTTCACGATGAGCTCGTTCTTGGGCTGCGAGAGGATGTCACGCACCGCCGGGGAGATCCCGGCCACGCGCGCTGCCTTGTCGAGCTGGACGAGCGCCACGTCGTACGGGTTGGGCTTCTCTTTCTCGTTCCCTTGCTCTGAGTCAGCCATCGTCGTCACAACTTTAACATCGAGTTTTGGGTCATGCCCGCTTCGCGGCTGAGCGGCGGCGCGCGCGCGCTGACCCTGGAGATCGCGGCCGAGGCGCGCGCGGAGTGGGGCTTCGCGAGCGACCTCATCGCGCGGGCCTTCCGCGCGCACCGCGAGCTGGGGAGCGGCGACCGCCGGCTCTGCTCGGAGACGGTTTATGGGCTCATCCGAATGGATCGGCGCCTGGAGGCGATTCTTGAGGAGCTCACCGACGGGGCCGAGCTGGCGCCCCACGCCCGCGACGAGCTCAAGCTGCTGGTCTACGAGGCGCGGAGCGGGATCCCGCTCGAGGCGCTGGCAGCCGAGACGAAGCGGCTGTCACGCGCGCCTATAGAGCTGGGGCGCGCGGTGGGGGACGAGGCCGGGCTGGGGGCGCGGCGCGGGCTCGAGCGCGAGGCGGTGCGCCTGTCATACCCGACCTGGCTCTGCGAGCTCCTGGTCGAGGACCACGGCGCGGACGAGGGGCTGGCGCTGGCCGAGGCGATGAACCTGCGCGCGCCGCTGGCGATCCGCGCCAACACCGCGCGCACCACGCGCGAGGGGTTGATCGAGCGGCTGGCCGACGAGAACGTCACCGCGCGGCCGACCGAGCTGGCGCCGGCGGGCCTGGTCTGCGAGACCCGGGTCAACGCCTTCGCGCTGGCGGCGTTCCGCGACGGCCTGTTCGAGGTGATGGACGAGGGGAGCCAGCTGGTCGCCGAGCTGGTGGCTCCCCCGCCCGGCGGGCGGGTGGTCGACGCCTGCGCCGGCGCCGGCGGCAAGACGCTGGCCATCGGCGCCGCGCTGGGCGGCAAGGGGCGCCTCCTGGCGCTCGACACCGACGGCAAGAAGCTGGAGGAGCTGCGCCGCCGCGCGCGCCGCGCCGGCCTCACCAACGTGGAGGCGCGGCAGATCAAAGAGGGGCCGGGGCCGCTGGGCCTGGGCATAAAAGGGCAGTTCGACCGCGTGCTGGTCGACGCGCCCTGCTCGGGCCTGGGGACGCTGCGCCGCAACCCCGAGGCCCGCTGGCGTCTCACGCGCGCGGCGGTCGAATCGTTCCCGGCGCGCCAGCTCTCGCTGCTGGTGACCTACGCGCCGCTGGTGGCCGTCGGCGGCCGCCTCGTCTACGCGACCTGCACCGTCGCGCGTGCCGAGAACGAGAAGGTGGTCGAGCGATTCCTCGCCGAGCGCGACGACTTCGTCCCCGTCCCGGCCAAGGAGATCTGGGGCCGCGAGCGCGCCGAGCGTTTGGGTGACGGCATGACGCTGCGCCTTTCGCCGAATCGTCACGATACCGACGGCTTCTTCGCGGCAGTCCTGCGCCGGGTCCGGTGATAGCCTTGAGCTGATGGTTCGTCGGCGTGTGCTGGCGGCTCTGGTGGGCGCGGTCCTCTCCGCCGCGGCCGGCGTCGCGCGCGCGGAGGCGCCCTCCCCGACGGCCGACCCGCTCACCGTCCACGTGCTGACGTTCGGGCCCGGCGATCACCCGTTCTTCAAGTTTGGGCACGACGCGATCTGGATTCGCGACGCCGAGGCGCGGACCGACAAGGTCTACAACTTCGGGACCTTCGCCTTCTCGCCGCGCGTGATCGTCGATTTTCTCCACGGGCGGATGACCTACTGGCTGTCGGTGTCGTCGCTGCCGATCACGCTCGATTCCTACCAGCGCGAGAACCGGACCATCGACGCCCAGGAGCTGACGCTCCCCCCCGCGGTCAAGCGGGCGCTGCAGGCGCGCCTGGAGGTGAACGCCCGCCCCGAGAACCGCGCCTATCTCTACGACTACTTTCGCGACAACTGCGCGACGCGCGTGCGCGACGTGGTCGACGCCGCGGTGGGCGGGGCATTGCGGGCGAGCGCCCAGGCGCCGGCGCGGCTGACACTGCGGCAGCAGGCGCTGCGGATGACCGCGGACTACTGGCCGCTCTACGTGGCGCTGGACATCGTCCTCGGGCCGGACACCGACCGGCCCATCGACCGGTGGGCCGAGATGTTCATCCCCCAGGAGCTGGCGCGCGGCCTCGCCGCGGTGACGCTCGAGACGCCCGAGGGGCCGCGCCCGCTGGTGAAGGAGGCCCGGACGCTGTACCCGGCGCCCGGGCGGCCGCCGCCGCTGGAGACGCCGCCCGCGCGCGGGCCGCGGTGCTTCGCCGCCGGGGCCATGGTCGGGCTGATGTTTCTGGCGCTCGGGCTGGGGGCCAGCCGCTCGCGCTTGCCGCGCGCGGCCCGGGTCGCCTGCCGCGTGGCGCTGGGGATCGCGCTCGCCGTCTGGGGGCTCCTGACCGGGTTCGTGGGCGGCTTCCTGGTCTACGCCTGGGTGTTCACCGATCACGTCGTCGCGCACCACAACCAGAACATCCTGTTGTTCGCCCCCTGGGCCGTGGCGTTGCTGCCGCTGGGCGTCGGGGTGGCGCTCGGCGGGCGCCGCTCGCTCCGCGCGGTGCGGGCGATCACCACGGCGGCGCTGGCGGCGGCCGTCGCGGCGCTGCTCCTCAAGCTCGGCTTCGTGCGGCATCAGGAGAACGTCAGGTTGCTGGCGTTTGCGCTGCCCGCCTGGCTCGGCGTCCGGGCGGCGCTGGCCTCGTTCCCGGACGCGGGGGCCGGCGCGAACCGACCTGACCGATGACTGCGGACGTCCGCGCGGACGTCCGAAAAGCAGCCATTTTTAGCCTGTTTTTCGCCAAAACGTGCTGGTCAAGGCCACCGGCCTGGCCCTATAAATTGAGCCTCCGGTAGACGCTGGAGAAGCAGTTGTTTCTCGTTCGCTTAAAAGGAGGCCCCCCGTGACTCGTTCGCTCTCTCTCCTGGTTGCCGTCTCCCTGGCCGGCTCGACCCTCGGGTGCTCGACGTTCTTTCCGAGCGACCCCACCCCGCCCGCCACGACCAACGCGGACGGCGGCCCGTCGATGACCGGCTGCGCGGCGACCAGCAAGCACGTGGCGCCGGGCGGCTACTACGTCAACGGCAACACCATCTGCACGGAGAGCGGGCAGCCGCACATGCTCCACGGCGTCGACCGCCCGTCGCTCGAATGGCAGCCGGGCGGCGACAACATCCTCCCCTCCGACTTCGCGCTCATGGCCTCCTGGAAAGCGAACGTCGTGCGCATCGCGCTGAACCAGGACTTCTGGCTCCAGGGTTCGAAGTACTACAGCGCGAGCTACGCCTCGACCGTCGATGATGCCGTCCGCTACGCCGAGCAGGCGGGGATGGACGTCATCCTCGATCTGCACTGGTCGGACCGCGGGATGCTGGGCAGCTGCGACCCCTCGAACGGCTGCCAGCAGGTGATGGCCGACATGAACTCGATCACCTTCTGGTCGGAGGTGGCGTCGATCTACAAGAACGACGGGCGCGTGATGTTCGAGCTCTACAATGAGCCGCACGACGTCCCCTGGAACGTCTGGCAGTCGGGCGGCATGTCGGGGGGCTTCCAGGTCGCCGGGATGCAGCAGCTCTACCAGGCCGTCCGCGACGCCCAGGCGGACAACGTGGTGATCATCGGCGGGCTCTCCTGGGCCGCCGACCTGAGCGGCGTCCCCGACTACCGCATCACCGGCTACAACATCGCCTACGCGACCCACCCCTACAACAACAGCGCGCCCGCTCGGGTGGGTGGGTTCGACTCCGGGTGGGGGTTCCTCACCAGGACCGATCCGGTCGTGGTGACCGAGTTCGGCGACGGCATGGACTGCAACGGCGACGCGTTCACCACCACCGTCACCAACTTCTACCAGGCCGTGATCACCTACGCCGACCAGCACGGCGCCAGCTGGACCTCCTGGGCCTGGTACCCGGGCGGCTGCAAGTTCCCCTCGCTCATCACCGACTGGACCGGCACGCCGACCGCGGCCGGCACCCTGGTCCACGCCGCCCTCGCCGGGTACAACGAGCCGGCCCCCGACGGCAAGCGCGACGGCGGCACGGTCGACGCGGGCGGCACGACCGCCGACGGTGGCCAGGACGCGGGCGGCAGCGCGCCGCACGACGGCGGCGCGACGGACGCCGCCGCGCACGGCTGACGGGAGCGCCCGGCCAGGTGCCGGGCGGCCTAGGCGTGCCCGTGCTGGTGGCGCCAGCGATCGAAGGTGCCGAGGTGGCTGTTCGCCACGGTGAAGGCGAACGACAGGAACAGGAAGGCCAGGCCGAAGGCGAAGCTGAACCAGGTCAGCCAGGGCGTCGTGTTCACCGCCAGACCGAACAGCCAGGCCGCCAGCAGCACGGAGCCGACCAGCGGCCAGGTGCCGATGCCGAACATCTCGCGGGCGGACGCCGGGCCGATGCCGGCCAGCGCGACGATCGAGCAGGCCAGGATCGTCCAGCTCAGCCAGCCGGAGTGGCTGTAGAGCAGGGCGAAGATCCAGAGTGTGAACAGCCCCGACCCCAGCAGCGCTGCCAGGCCGAGCGCGCGCTTTTCCGTGCGATCCATGATCTCAAGGTGGGCATTCCCTACAGGATCCGGTAGGTCCAGGCCTTGAGGTGCCCCGTCTCGGGGACGCCGGCCAGCTCGGGGTGGTCCCGGCCGGCACCGGCGCGGGCCAGCACCTGAGCCGTACGGCCGGCGTCGGCCAGCGCCTCGGTGCAGATCTCTTCCCAGTGCGCGCGGCTGACCCGCCCCGAGCAGGAGCAGGCGCAGAGGAGGCCCCCGGCGCGGGTGAGGCGCGCGCCACGCAGGATCAGCTCTTTGTAAGCGCGGGCGGCGGTGGCCAGCGCCGCTTCGCCGCCGCGCTTGGCCAGGGCCGGCGGATCGATCACCACCACGTCGAACCGCTCGCCCGCCGCCTCGAACGCGCGCAGCAGATCGAAGGAGTTGCCGCGCTCGACCTTCAGGTTGGCGAGGCCGTTGCGCCGCGCGTTGGCCGCCGCGCGCGCCACCGCGTCTGGGTTCTCGTCGATGGCCCGCGTCTCCCCGCCCCGGCGCGCCAGCGCCAGCGCGAAGCCGCCGTGGTAGGTGAAGGCGTCGAGCGCGCGCGCGTCGGCCGGCGCCAGGGCCGCCAGCGCCGCCTGGTTGTCGGCCTGATCGAGGAAGCCGCCCGTCTTCCCGTCCCGGAGCAGGTCGGCCTCCAGCCGGTTCTCCCCCAGGCGGTAGACGACGCGTGCGTCGCCGCCGTGAAGGATGCCGGCGAAGCGGGGGAGATCCTCGAAGTCGCGGGCCGAGCCGTCGTCGCGCGCGACCACCACGCGCGCGTCGAGCCGGGCGCGGACGATCTCGGCGATCTCCGCCCGCGCCGCGTTCATCGCCACCGAGGTCGTCTGGATGACGGCGGCGTCGGCGTAGCGGTCGATCACCAGCCCCGGCAGCTGGTCGCTCTCGGCGTGAACGACACGGTAGGCGTCGCGATCGAGCCGCAGCGCCGCGCGCCGCTCCAGCGCCGCTTGCAGTCGAACCTCGACGATCTCGGTGAGCGTGCGGGCGGGGGCGGCCGCCGGGTCTTGCCGCTCTCGTCGATCGACCATGCGCAGCGCCAGCCGGGCCCGCGCCGCCCAGGTGGCCAGGCCCAGCCGCTTGCCCCGGCCATCCTCGACGGTGACCAGCGCGGGTCCCCCGTCGCCGGCGTCGGAGGCCGGGCCGCGCACCACGTCGGGGCGGAAGATCCAGGGATGGCCGGCCCGAATTCGGGCGGCGCCCCGCGCGCTCACCACGGCAGTCGCGGAATCAGGGCGCATCGGTCGGGGCGGCATCATAGGCTAAAATGGAGACCATGGCCGTCGCCTCGGTGTCCCCCGCTGCCGCGCCCCCGTCGATCTACGCGGAGCGCCGCGCGCGGCTCTGCGAGCGGCTGGGGCCGAGCGCGGCCCTGCTGCTGATGTCGCCCCCCGAGCGGCTGCGCAACGGCGACGCGCACTACAAGTACCGGCAGGACAGCGACATCCTCTACCTGACGGGGTTCGCCGAGCCGGGCGCGGCGGTGCTGCTGCGCCCGGGCCACGCCACCCCGTTCGTGCTGTTCGTGCGGCCGCGCGACCCGGCGGCCGAGACCTGGACCGGCCGGCGGGCCGGGGTCGAGGGGGCGCGCAGCGTGTTCGGCGCCGACGCTGCGTTCTCCAGCGACGACCTCGACGAGAAGCTGGCCGAGATCGTCGCCGGCGCCGAGGAGATCCACTACCCGTTCGGGCGCGAGCCCGAGCAGGACGCCGCCGTCGGCCGGCTGCTCGGCCGGCTGCGCGCGGGAGAGCGGCGCGGCCGCCGCGCGCCGGTCCGGCTGTGCGACGCGCGGCTCACGCTGCACGAGATGCGCCTCTTGAAGTCGCCCGAGGAGATCGCCGTCCTGCGCCGGGCGGCGGCGATCACCGCCGAGGCGCACACGGCGGCGATGCGCGCCGCCCGGGCGGGCGGCAACGAGCGCGAGATCGAGGCGCTCATCGACTACACGTTCCGCCGCCGCGGCGGCGCCGGGCCGGGCTACGGCACCATCGTCGGGGGCGGCGTCAACGCCACGATCCTGCACTACGTGGAGAACAGCGCGCCGCTCGTGCGCGGCCAGCTGCTGCTCATCGACGCCGGGTGCGAGGTCGACGGCTACACCGCCGACGTGACCCGCACCTTTCCGGTCGGGGCGCGCTTCTCCGACCCGCAGCGGCGGTTCTACGAGGCGGTGCTGGAGACGCAGCAGGCGGCCATCGAGATGGTCAAGCCAGGGGCCACGCTGGACCAGATTCACGAGGCGGTGGTGGTGCGCCTGACCGGCCACCTGGTCGCGCTGGGGATCCTGAGCGGCGAGGTCCCCGCGCTGGTCGAGGGGGGCGCGTTCAAGCCGTTCTACATGCACCGCACCAGCCACTGGCTGGGGATGGACGTGCACGACGTCGGTTTCTACTCCGAGAACGGCGCCGCGCGGCCGCTGCAGGCGGGGATGGTCCTCACCATCGAGCCCGGGCTGTACGTCGCCGAGGACGCCGCGGCTCCGGCCGAGTACCGGGGGCTGGGCGTGCGCATCGAGGACGACATCCTGGTGACCGCCTCGGGGGGCGAGAACCTCACCGCGGCGACGCCGAAGACGGTCGCCGAGCTCGAGGCGCTGACCTCCGCGACCTGAGGTCGGGCGGACGCGCCGAGGGGTTTGCTAGGGCGCCTGGCCGCCGTCGTCCTCCAGCCGCCGGCGAACGGCGGCCACGTGGCCGCGGAGGACGTAGAGCTGGTCGCCGAACGAGGGAGGCGTCTTGAGCTCGCTCACGGCGCGCGTGATCTGCTCCAACCGGGCCCGCACCCGGGCGCGCACCTCGGCCGGGGGCTCGCCGCGCATCTCCTGCTCGAGGCTCATGAGCACGCCGTACCAGCGGTAGATGTGCGAGCGCACGCGCCAGCGGTAGACCGCCGGCGCCAGCCGGGTGGCCGGGACCAGCACCACCAGCAGCGGCAGCACCACGACCAGCAGCCGATCGATGAGGCTGGCCAGCCAGAACGGGAGCCGCTTGTAGAGGAACTGCTGCCCCGACTTGTAGTAGCGCTCGGCGTCGGGGCTGATGGGGAAGTCGCGCGCCAATGGCGCCGGGTACTCGCCGGCGTTGCGGAACAGGCCGGCGCCGCCGTGGATCTCGCGCGCCGCGCCGATGAGCAGGTCCGACAGCGCCGGGTGAAGGTCGTCGCGCGCGACGAGCTCGACGGTCGGTCCCACCAGCTGGATGTCCTCCGGCGGGTAGTCGCGCCCCAGATCCATCGCCCCTTCGGGCAGGGTCAGCTTCGACAGGAAACGGAACTTGCGCAGGTAGCCGTCGGCCTGGCGGAAGCTGGCGAGCTCGATCCCCGGCACCTCGCGCAGGCTGCGCATCACCTGCGGCGTGGCGACGTCCCCCATCAAGAACGCCGCGTCGACCTTGCCGGCGATCAGCTCTCGCTGCGCCTCTTCGGCGTCGAGCGCCATCAGCACGGTGGGCGGCTTGTCCATCTCGTTGGCTTGCAGGAGCTTCTGCGCCAGCACGCGGGCGCCGCTCCCCTCGGGCGGGATGGCCAGCCGCTTGCCTCGCAGGTCGGTCAGGCGCTCGA
>Ga0209060_10000994_pt1 | contig 36075 bp, 24 predicted proteins | sample Coa_R1_8_FD_187155 | JGI IMG/M metagenome (GOLD analysis project Ga0209060, IMG submission 187155) | Surface soil microbial communities from Centralia Pennsylvania, which are recovering from an underground coalmine fire - Coalmine... | ecosystem: Environmental > Terrestrial > Soil >...
GTCACCTTCCAAGAAGTGCGCGCGCATCTCGGTGTGGAGACCCAACGCCAGTGGAGCGATCTGGCCATTGCCCGCACTACCCCAGTTTTATTAGGACTCTTCTCGATCGTTACCCTGCTGGCTCAGCGATTCGCTCGGGGAGGGCGACTGCCGGTGCGCCAAGCCGCCTGGTACGTCAAGCCCCACGCCACTTTCTCCGACACCATTGCCCTGGTGCGCCAGCGGATTTGGCAGCATCCCCTCCTTTTCTCGAATTCTCGTCGCAAGGTCACTATCCCGCACCGCCTCGTCCTCGCTCTGCACGAAGCGGCTTGCTATGCCCAATGATTGGATAAAGTCGAGCTCAGTCTCAGTCTCAGCTCAGCAAGCGATGTCTCAGAGCGTGGTTAAGCAAACGGTCGGGTGCTGCGTCGGCGGACTTCTGAAAGGCGTACTTAATGAGCCGGTGCGGACCCCGTAGCCGGATTATATCGAGGATTATTCGGATTCTGGGGTTGATCGATCGGATCGGTCCGCGGCACGGGTTTTGCGCTCTCGAGCCAAGCCGTGTACGCCAGATCGCGCAGGAAACTCGCTCCGGCCGCCAGACGCTTGTGCACTAATTCGCGCGCCTCCGCATCATCCTTCTTCTGGAACGCTCCCCGCAAATCGAGCCGGTAGACATCCTCCACCGACTCGCGAGCTTCCAGCGAATGATCCAGCACCGCCTTCCAGACATCGTCCAGATGATGCGGTTGTTTGCGTACATATTTGCCCAAATCGGCTGGCGACACCTCGATCAGGTCGACGTAGCGCGACTCAAAACGGCCATGAATTTCGGGATCGCGGGTGTAGCCCTTGGGATTCTCACCCGACCAGCCATCGTGGTGCATCGAGTTGTGCAGGGGCTGGGCAGCGTCGGCGACATAATGCCCCAGCCAGCCCATGTAGAACGCAATATCCGTCGCCAGCATCTGCTTCATCTGCGCCGGGTCGCGAAATGCCGGCGAAATGGAAGCGTAAGTGGCATTGAAACCTGTGCGCGCCAGTTCCGGATTGTCCACCGCGCGATAGAGGCGCATGCCTGCCTTCATTCGCTCGTAGCCTTCGATGATCGAGTAAGCCTGCAGACCGGTATATCGGATGTTGATCAGCTTGGCGCGATCCGGATCCGTCGCGTTGACGCGCAGGTATTGATCATAAACGCGGAGAATGAACTCCGTGCGCGAATGCGGAGGATCGGGGATGAAGTCGAACTGTTCCGTATACCAGCCATGATTGGCATCTTCCGAGATCCGCAGATACGGTTCGCTGGGACTGCGCCATGTATCGGGAATCGGGCCCAGGTGGCCGATGTAGGCCTCCATAGCTTTGAGAAATGCCGGACCATCCTGCGGAATGGCCTCCACGGCGGCGAGGTTCGCGACCGCGTGGCCGCGGACGCCCCAGGCGCCCGCGTATGGTGCGGTCAAAGACAGGATCGACAGAATCGATAGTGCTTTTCTCATGTCTGTTTACCAATAGAACTTGAGTCCAAGCTGCACGTTCCGGCCGGGATTGGCCGCGGTGATCGTGCCGAAGCCGGCACTTCCCACGGTCGAAGCCGGCGGCTTGAAGTTCACCTGGTTGAAGGTGTTAAACAACTCGCCACGGAATTGAAAATAGCGGCGCTCGCTGAGCAGGAATCGCTTGGCAAAGCCCAGGTCCCACTGTTGGAGATGCGGACCCCAGATTGTGTCCCGTCCCACCGTGCCGTAGGGCGTATTCTGCAGCGCAAAAGCGGCCGGATTGAACCAATCGGCGGGGCCGGGATTGCTCACGGAGGGCGAAATGCCCGGCACCACATTTGCCCGCGTAGTGCGGTCACCGCCCATGGCGCAGGCAGCGCAGGCGGGGCTCGCGATTGTCAGAGGCAGACCGGTGCGCCAATTCCAGATCCCGTCCACCTGCCAGCCGCCGAGAACCGCGTTGACTGCCGGAGGCGCAGACGTCATCATCTTGCGTCCGCGGCCGAAGGGGAGTTCGTATACCCAACTGGCCACGGAATTGAACTTCACGATGTTCTCGGCCAGCGCCTTCTCGTTAGCGAAATTGTAGGCGTCCTGCGGGTAGAGCGAGCCGTTCGGATCGTTCCATGCGCCCACGTTGTCGAGGCCGCGCGCGTACGTGAACGAATGCAGCAGCGTCAGACCGTTCGAAAAGCGCTTCTCCAGGCGGGTTTGCAGGGCGTTGTAGAAGCTGTTGCCACCCGAGTCCATGTATTCCACATCGCCGAAACCCGGGTTTGGACGCCGTGCGGCCAAGGTAGCGGCAGTTCCGGCGACACTCGGCTGGTTGGCATTCCAGAAACGCGAAAGGTGAGTGCCCTTGTTGCCCACGTAACCCACTTCGAACACCCAATCCTTGGCGATCGAATATTGAGTCGTCAGATTCCACTGCTGCACATTGCCTGCTCTCAGATTCGGATCGTTGCCGCGCACCGCCTGATCCGTGGGCAAAGCCGTTGCAAAGAAGTTCGCCGGCGGACCGCTATCCAGCGTGACAAAAGTCGCAGATCCGGGACTCTGCGTGCGCGTGAGATCGTGCAGGAAGGGCGGATTCTCGGCCAGCAGATTCTCGCGGCCCTGGCGGAACGTATGTTGATAGAACATGCCATACGCGGAGCGGATCACGATGCGTGGTCTTACGGTCCAGGCCAGCCCGACACGCGGGGCAAAGTTCGTCAGATCCGGGTGCACCAACGAATTGTTGATCGCTCCGGGATTCGTTGCCATCAGCAGCGTGCCCGTGGCGATATCGTAATTCGAAAGCCGGTTGTACTTCTCGTAGATCGGCGTGCCGTATTCGTACCGCAGTCCCAGATTCAGCGTCAGGTTGGGCCGGATCCGATAGTCGTCCTGAACGAAGAAGTTATAGATTTGGTTCCGATTGTAGGCGACGAACAGGCTGGTCTGAGTGTAGGCAGCCGGCAGCCCCAACAGAAAGTCGCCCCATGGATTGCCGGTCCACGTGTTCGAAAACGTGAACGTGCCGCGTACCGAAGAGACGTCCAGGATCGCGGTCTGGACGTACGTGACGTCGGTGCCCGCGCGAATGCTGTGGGCGCCCTTCTGAACGGAGAGTACGCCGCTCGCCAGGTAGGTGTTGGGAATCTGGTATTGCGGCTGTGAGGTGGTGCTTCCGAATGCGCTCAGTCCCGAGATGCTGAACTTGGGCCATCCGGCATTGATTTTCGGCCCCGAGGGCAGATTCGGTATACCCAGCAGATCCGTAGAACTCGGAGAGCCGTAGTTGGGCGGAAATACGTTCGCACCCAGGCGCGTATACCCGAGACGGAGGTCCAGGATGGCCGTCGAACTGACGTTCACCGTGCTGCCGGCCACGACGCTTTGGCCGCGCGTCTCGGTGCTGCCGAACTGGTCGTTATTCGAGCCCTCGGCGTATCCGTTGTAGGGCGCGGGACGGAAGGTGCTGGAGTCGGAGAAACTGTACCGTCCGAAGAGCCGCCACCTGCTGGTCAAGTAGTGATCCAACCGGACATCGAATTTGTCCGCCCGGACCGTGTTGGTCACGGTATTGATATAAGCCCCGGACGTCGCGATCAAAGGGTACGCGTTCGGCACCGGGAATTGCGGATAGGCCAGGATGCGCGCCGCCACCGGGCTCCAGCGGTTCTGCGGAATGATCCCGTTCGGAAACGGATTGCCCGTAGTAGGGTCGACCGGCTGCGCTCGCAGCGTCGCCCCGAGATCGGCCGGCGGGTTCGAGAAGATACCCTGCTGCAAGGCCACGGTGGGAGCCACCTGTTGGAAGATCACGCCATCGCGCTCGCGGTCGCCCTCATAATCATGAAGAAGAAAGTCTTGTCCTTGAGGATCGGGCCGCCGACGTTCGATCCGAAGAGATTGAAGCGGACCTTGGGCTTCGCCCCGCCCAGAGTGGGAGTCCAGCCGTGCGCGTCCATATCGTCATTGCGGAAGAACTCCCAGCCCGCCCCGTGGAACTGGTCGGTCCCGCTCTTGATGGTGACGTTGACCACCGCGCCGGCGCTGTGCCCGTATTCCGCCGAGTATCCGTTACTCTGTACGCGAAACTCCTCCACCGCATCCACAGAAGGAAGAATTACGTCAACGCGATCTCCTCGAAAGCTGGTGGCGTGCGAGTTATTATCCACCCCGTCCAGCAGATAGTCGTTTTGCAGGGTTCGATTGCCGTTGATGCTGATCGCGCCTCCCAGGCGTTGGTCAGGATTGTAAGTCGTTCCCGGCGCGAGTAACACCAATTGGGTGTAGTCCCGTTTATTGAGTGGTAGCTCACGGATTTGCTGGCTTTGAATTACCTGGCCACGCGTGCTGGTATCGGTTTCCAGTAGCGGAGTTGCCTCCGCCTCCACGGTAACTTGCTCATTCAACTCTCCCGGCTCGAGGGTCAGGTCCATGCGAAGGCGGGCGCCCACGCGCAATTCCAGCGGCTCGCTTTTAGCTGCCCGGAAGCCGGTTACCCCTGCCGACACTTCGTAATTTCCCCGCAACAGGTCGGGAAAGGAATAGTTGCCCTGTTCATTGGTCAACGAGGATCGCTGCACGTTGGTATCGATCCCGCGCGCCGTGACTTTGGCGCCCGCAACCACCGCCCCACTCGTATCGCGAACCGTCCCAAGAATTTCCCCGTATTCGAATTGGCCGTACAATGGTGCTGCCGCAAACGCACACAGGCACACCAATACTCGCATTCCCATTTAGCGTGATTCCTTTCTTGGAGACTCTCAGACGGTGCCTTCAGACTTTGAGCACACGTAGCGAGTCCGATTGATTCTGGTGACTAAAGGGAGCGTAACAGGGTTATTTTTCGGAGTCGTGAGAGTTAGATAACAGAACGATTGCAGAAGTTAATAGTGGCGCAAACACTCCCATTCGCTGCGGGATCACCTGCTCGAAGCCAGAATCGCCACCGTGCGGTTGGAGATCCTGGAAAACACATTGCTTGACCCGTCTGCGCCAGGTGCACGCTCTCCACCGTTGGGTCGCGCTCCGCGACTTCCGCGGCGGACTGCAGATGCACACGATCGCTCAGGTGACCGACCAGATCGGTCTCAGTTCGCGACGGTTCATCGAACTATTCAAGGAGCAGGTCGGCATGACGCCCAAGCTCTACTGCCGGGTCCGCCGCTTCCAACAGGTAGTGGAATCGATTGAGGGAGGCCAGGATTTAGACTGGGCGCAGGTCGCACTGGCCGGCGGCTCCGATAAGCGAACTCGGCAGCCTCTGCGCCGAAACCCTGAGGCAAACAAAGTACGCGCCGGCCGCTGTATTGCTTCCCTAACACAGCGCGTCATCTCCCGTCGCCGCGTTGGCATCAAAATCGCGCAAAATCGCTACGAATTCATCTTTTCTGGGAACTGGTGTCCATTCTGTACCCGATTCGGCGCGTCGATTCACACCGGCAAACGCACTGAGGCGGAATCCACCCACGAATTCGTCGGAGGCGTCATACTAAAGAAAAATGGCTCGGAAAGTCCCGCTGGTGCTGTGGATTGCTGTGCCGCTGGCCTTCGTGCTGTATTTCTACCGGCTCAGCGCGGTGGGACTCATCGGGCCCGACGAGCCGCGTTACGCCTCTATCGCTCGCGAAATGGCGAGGTCGGGAGATTGGATCACTCCGCGCCTGTGGGGCGAGGGTTGGTTTGAGAAGCCGCCCCTGCTGTACTGGATGTCGGGCATCGCCTTCCGCTGCGGGCTCGGACCCGAAATCGCGCCGCGTTTGCCGGTGGCGCTGATGGCGGCCGCTTTCCTGGTCTTCTACTGGTGGATTCTGAATCGCGAATTTGGCGTACGCACGGCTTGCTTCGCCACCATGATCCTAGGCACCTGCGCGGGATGGATCGGATTCAGCCAGGTGGGCGTGACCGACCTGCCGATGACTGCGACCTTCTCGGCGGCCATGCTTCTGGCCCTGCCGTGGGTGGAAAAACGGGATTCGCGCTTTTTGCCGATTGCATCCGCGCTCCTGGGTTTCGCGGTCCTCGGCAAAAGCGGCGTCCCGATAGTGCTCTCCCTGCCCCTCCTCTGGAACTGGAATTCGGGTGACAATCGTTCCGTTGACCGTGCGGGCAACTCCCGAACGCTCTGGCAGAGATACTGTGGACTGCGTGGCTTGTCACCGAAGCTCCTCGTTCCCTTCCTGATCGTGGCGGTGCCATGGCACGTACTCTGCTATCTTCGCAATGGCAGCATCTTCCCCTACACGCTATTCGTCCAGCACCAGGTCCAGCGGATGACCTCGGACGCGCTCCAGCACACACAGCACTGGTGGTACTACCTGCCGGTCTTCTGCGGATTGCTGCTGCCCTGGACCCCGATCTTGTTCCTGGCGGCGCGACGCGCGGCGATCCGCGATCCGCGGCGGCGATTCCTGATGGTTTGGGTCTTATTCGGTTTGGTCTTCTTCTCTGCGGCGCCCAATAAGTTGCCGGGATACGTGCTGCCGCTGCTGCCTGCTGCCGCCGTGCTGATGGCGTTGGGCCTCGAGGAGACCGACAGCGCCGGCTCCTGGCTCGCAGCCTGCGCCTTCCTCCTGGTCACCATTCTTCTCGCTGCTCCCATCCTTCCGCAAGCGGTCGCTGTGGGGTTGACGCGAGCACCCAGGCCCCCCTTCCAGTGGATTTGGCTGCTTCCGGTAGCCGTCGCGGCCCTTGTCTTCACACTGGACCGGCGCTCGCATCGTTTGGCCGCGGTGTTCTCCCTCGCTGCCGCCTCGGCCTGCGCGGTCGTCTACGTGAAGCAAACCGCCACCTCCGAACTCGACCGCCTGGCGTCCGCTCGACCCGTATGGCGCCAGATCGCGGACCGCACCGATCAGGTCTGCGCCAACCGCCTCAAGCGAGATTTCCGATATGGCCTCAACTACTACTCCGGGGTCCCATTGCCGGAATGTGCCGTGCATCCCGAGCCATTGCAAATCGTGCAGCGGGCGGGTATGCCGCCGGAAACGGTTGACCTCCACTAATGCCGCATTGTACCCTCAACGATTCCGGTGATTAACCAATGATTCTCCCACCGAGCCAGTTCGGCACCATGATCGTGATGATAATTGGCCTGCTTTGCGCCGGATTGTGGGCCAATACGTTCAAGGCTGGGAAGGTGCGGTTCGAAATCTACTACCTCGCCTTCGCATTCGGCTTGGCCTTGGCCGCGGTGCTCATCGCCTTCACCGCGGGAAATCTCGGGTTCGACGGTTTCTCTATCATGGACGACCTCTCGCACAGCCGCAAACTCCAGTGGATGGACGCTTTCCTGGCCGGGATGGTATTTAATCTGGGTAACATGTTCCTGGTCGCCGCGATTTCGGTGTCGGGAATGGCGGTTGCTATTCCGCTCTCCCTGGGCCTGGCTCTCGCCGGAGGCGCCTGGCTGGGGCAGTGGGGCACGCGCGCCTCGAATCCGATGTTTTTGTACCTGGGAATCGGCCTGATCGCGGTTGCCATTCTGGCCGATGCGATCGCTCACAGCTCGGCGGTGGAGACGCGCAAGGCCACGCTGCCAAAGGCGCCGAAAGGCTCCCGCCGGGCCGGGGCCGCGCGAGGACTGGTGCTCGCCATCGTCAGTGGGATCGTGATGCTTGGCGTGAAGCCGTTAGTCCACCGGGCCACCATCGAAGAGACCGCTTTGGGGCCTTATTCGGTAATGCTCCTGCTGTGTCTGGGGGCCTTCGCCTCCACGTTCATGTACAGCCTGTTCTTCATCAACCTTCCCGTGCAGGGACACGCCCTGGAAATTACGGAGCTGTTCAACATCCCGTTCAAGCGGCACATTTACGGCATTCTGGGAGGCGTTCTATGCTGCGGGGGAATCGCGGCGACCCTCGTCGGCATGCTCACCATCCCGGAGGCACAAGTCAGCCGCGCCATGTTTCTAGGGCTGTCGAACGGAGGGCTGGTGATCGCCGGCATCTGCGGTCTTGCGATTTGGAAGGAGTTTGCGGACGGCGGAGGCCGGGCCAAAGCGATCGGTTCCGCCGCCCTCTTGTTGTTTGCTGCCGGAGTGGTGGTGCTGGCGCTGGCTTTTAGCTGACCGCCGCCACACTCAGCTTGGCGTGCCAGGGAGTCGCCGAGCGAATGGCATCGTTCACTGCGTTGATGTTCTTGACGCCCTCACGCTGCAGCCATTCCTCCAGAGCCTTGACGCCCTGCTTCGCGTACACCGGAATGCCTTCTTTCCACGTGGCGCGTCCACACAACACACCGGAATAGTCCGTGCCTGCCTCGGTCGCCATCTTGAGCGACTCGGTGAAGAGCGCGTTGCTTACGCCGGCGCTCAAATAGATGAACGGCTTGGTCGCGATGGCCGCGGCTTCGCGGAAATGCTTCAACGCCTCTTCGCGCGAGTAGGCTTTCTGCCCCTTGTAGACACTGGATCCCTCGACGTATTCGGCATTGATCGGCACTTCTACCTTAAGAACATCCACGCCGTATTGCGGCTTGGAGAACTCCTCCATACTGCGCTTCACGATCTCCGGCTTGGACTTGGCGTATTCGAAACCCTTCTCATCGCCACCCTTGGGATCATACCCCACGAATTCGAGGAAGAACGGAATATCGTGGGTCTCGCATTCTGCTCCGATGCGTTCGACAAAGGCATGCTTGATATCGTTGACCGACGCCTCTTCGTAGGGAGTGTAATAGATCAGGATTTTGACGGCATCGGCGCCGAAGTCCACGATGCGTTTCACGGAAAGATGCGGGAGCAGGTCGGGCAAGCGGCCGGGACGTGTATTGTCGTAACCGCTGAGCTCATAGGCCAAAAGCAAGCCCGCATTTTTGCTGCGCGCGTGCGCGGCTTCCAGGCCGAACTCCGGATCGAGCAGAATCGCGCTGGCATGTGGGGTCAGGACCTTGCTGACGGCGACTTTAAACTCGCTCATCATTTCCGGGGTGATCTCCTTGACGTCGACCCCGCGGCCGGCAGCCAACGATTTTTGGAGGCTGCCCCGCTGGTCCATTGCAGCAGCGGCGATGATGCCGCGCTCGTTGGACAGCGCTCGCATGCGCTTCTGTTTTCCCTCAGATAGTTTCATGGGGACATTATCGCGCGTTTTGCGCGCGGCGTGGCGCGAACACTCCTGTTTGCCGCGTCGCCACGCCTCTCGACGCTTTTCGGGTGTCCACCAAGTCTGCCGTACAGAGCGCCTGTCAATTCCAGCACGCATCCAGCAAACGGAGTGTTTGCGCCACGATTGTCAGATCTTCATTCGCGACAGGTAGCCCGTCATCTCCAGATAGCCGACTCCGCTGGAAGAACCGGAGTAAGTCACCGCCCCTTCCCAATACGTCGGGCCTGCCGCATCCTCAGAAACCAGCTCCTGCTCCGGAATCGCCGCGGCACACTGCAAGGAGACGCCGAGCGGCGGAATGGTAATCCGCCATTTGATCGGGTAGCGCGCACGCGTCTTCGGACTTGTCCAATACTCCACGGGCTGCAGATCGAAATCGGTGCGCTTGAGATGCACGGTGTGCCCACTTGCATCGATGTACGTTCCCGAGGAGTACGGATCGATCCCGCCGTCCGTACGGCGAAGCTGAAACAGCATGAACTCTGTGTGATTGTCGAGTTGAATGCTAAACCAGTCCCAGCCCTGCTCGTAGCTTTCCAATTGATTCGAAAACCACTCGTGGTCCATCCACGCCGTCCCCGATACCTTCGTGCCGTTCAACTCGCCCTTGACTTCCAGCAGCGGGAACGAAACGTAGTAAGAGGCTTTTCCCAGCCCCTCCGCCTTCTGACTGACACCGTTCTCGCCCTGGATGACCGCGGGCTTGGCCGGCATGAGTTGGAGCGAAAAGCGAATTCCGTCCGCGACAGCCGAAAGAGTCTGCCGATCGGAGCCCTGTTCCCAGCGCGCCTCCCAGTTGCCGTTCCAGATGCGCCGGGTGTCGAAATCGATCCCCGCGAGCCCGGGGCCTGCGCGATTGAGGCGTTTGTAGAAGCGGAAGGTATGCGCATCGATATCGGTGAGCGCGAGATGCGCGAGGTAGAGATCGTCCACGCGCCACGCCGAAGGATTGCTTGGCGTGTCGCGGTGCTGGCCCTGCCGGAAGAAAACCAGTTCGAAGCCGTAGCGATGTCCGTCCTGAGAGCGTAAATTGCCGGTGTAATACCACCATTCGGTGCGGAAGTCAGGGTGATTGAAGTGGTCGCGGGGGAACTCGTAACGGTATCCTGGAACCGCCTGCCGGAAGTCCATCCAGGCTAGCAGTAGCAGGAGAAACTGCATCAGTTTTCCACGAGGGAACGCTGCGCCAACTCCCCGAAGAGAGGCAAACTGTAAGCCTCGTCACGGGACGCTTTGACCATCATGAAAATCGCGGCGACAAACAAGGCGGCCTGCACCAGTTGACTGATGTGCATGAACCTCATGAACATCATCGGTTTCAGGACCCAGTCCTCCATGAGCCAGGCGACGAACAGGTACAATCCCTGAAATGCGTGAAACCGTACCAGGCGATTTTGACGGAAGCGTTGCGAGGCCAACACAATGATCGCGAAAATCCAACCCATACCGGGAACGTAACAAAGGATGGAGGCCGTCCGGGGGTTGAGCGAGCCCAACAACTCGTGGGTGGCCGGCGGTGGAACCGTCCATTCGGTCGGCTGCTTGGCTCCACAGCGGCCGCAATAAACGTCCACCCCCCGAACCTGGGTTCCGCATTGGCTACAAAATGGCATCCACTCTTAAGTACGAGAATCCACGCCAGCGAGTTCCGGCAATCTACCCGCCCGGCCATGTTACCATTCTCGCCATGAGATTGCTGTTCCCAGGCCTGCTGCTAATGGTCATGCCGGCCCTGTTGCCGGCGGCGAAGAACCTCGAAGTCTATTCTATCGACGTGGAAGGCGGCCAGGCTACCCTGGTGGTTTCTCCGGCCGGCGAGTCGCTATTGGTCGACACCGGATGGGCGGGGCACAATCGGCGCGATGCCGACCGCATCCTGGCCGCCGCCAAGTCCGCGGGCGTCAAGAAGATCGACTTCCTGGTGACGACCCACTACCATGCCGACCACGTGGGTGGCGTGCCGCAACTCGCCGAGAAAATGCCCATCCATACGTTCGTCGACCATGGCGCTTCCGTCGAGAGCGGCAAGGACGCCGACATCCTGTTCAAGGCGTACGCCGACTTTCGCGACAAGGGCACGCACCTGCAGGTAAAGCCGGGCGATACGATTCCGATCAAGGGGCTCGACGTGCGGGTCCTGTCGTCGGGCGGAGACATCATCGCGTCACCGCTCGCCGGTGGCGGCCAGCCCAATGCGGAGTGTTCCAGCTTTCAAAAGCACGAGGTGGACAATACGGAAAACGCCCGTTCCGTCGGCATTCTCATCAGCTATGGCGATTTCCGCATGATCGACCTCGGCGACCTGACGTGGAACAAGGAGTTCGACCTGGTATGCCCGTCCAACAAAGTCGGTCCGGTGGACCTATACGTGGTTTCGCATCATGGCATGAATATGTCTGGCTCACCGCAATTGGTGCACGCCCTCCATCCACGCGTGGCGATCATGAACAATGGGGCGCGTAAAGGTGGCTCGCCCGAGATCTGGCAGACCATCCACGATACGCCGGGCCTGCAGGATTTGTGGCAATTGCACTTCGCGGTGGCGGGCGGTAAAGAGCACAACTCCTCCGACACGGTAATCGCCAACCTGGACGAGATATGCGAAGGCAAATGGCTGCGCGCGACCGCCGAAAGGGATGGGACGATCACGGTCTACAACAGTCGCAACAAGTACGAGCGGACTTACAAGAAGTAATCCGCGTAGACGCGTGTTTGCAGCCAGTTACGAGCCGCGACTGTAAGAAGCGAACCCGTTGCGACCCTTCTTTATTGCGAAGGCGCGACCACTTCCACCAGGTTTCCGTCGGGATCCCGCAGACGGATGAGCCCCCGTTGGATTCGTTCCGGAGTGATCCCAAGCTCGCGCAGAGATTGGCGGGCGGACGCCACATCGAAATTGCGAACCACGACGGTGAAGGCGGCCAATCCCTGCGCTTGCCGCGAAGGCACCAGATCCAAAGCCGTGCCTCTGAAGTCGAAGCTTCGGTTTCGGGCATCGGGTATGCCAAACAGGCTGTAGAAGCCTGCAGCGCGGCGTCTGTCTGACACCCGTAACGCGACCCGCTGGATCGCTAACGGCTCGAAGATCGGCTGACGGCCGGTCAGATTGTCGGGCAAATGCGGGGCTTGCCGGACGACGTTTGGATAACTCCAGTAGCCCGGGCCGACAAACTCCAGCAGGTTGCCGTCCGGATCGCGGACATACGAATCCGGAGGGAAGGCGAGTGGCAGGCGATGCTCTTTGACCACGGTCATGGCTGCGGCATCCACCGCCACGTGCTCCAGGCCGACGGGAACCTTCGGATCGGGCGGCGACAGGATCATATACGGCTTGCCGCTGCCAATCTTGAAGAAGACCGCCCGCAGATCGGGCGGCGACGGTACAGAGCCGCCCCGTATCTCAGCGAGTGGCCCGCCGAATAAGCGGAAGTAGAAGGCGACCGAACGGTCGAGATCGGCAACGCGCAGTTTGAAGTGGTCGAGCGTAAAACTCTGCTCGGCAGCGAGGGGCCGGCTGGCAGCGCCGAACGCTGCGAGCAGACCCAAAATCTCACGACGGGTGGTCATCCCGCGCAACCTCCTACTGGTTGGCGGCGCCTCCCTTTGCGGCCGGAGCGGCGCCGCCAGCCTTAGCTTTCAAACCGGCCCATTTCGCCATCAGCGCCGCGTAGGCCGCTTCCTGCTGGCTGCAGGCCTGGAGCTGTGCCGCGGTCGGCGGCATCTCGGAACCCTGCATACCCTGCACGGCTCCGACCATCTGCCCGCCGATGTTGCTCAAGTTCGGAGCGGGAGGCGGTTCGTTCGGATCGGCAAAAGCACCGCCTCCGCCTCCACCACCGCCGCCACCGCGTCCACCACGGCCTCCGCGTCCGCCACCGCCACCCGCGGCCTCGGCAGGCGCGATCTCTTCCAGTTGTTTGATCAGCGCGTCGTTAGCAGCGCTTTGCGGACGCTCCTTCACCTTCGCTACCAGATCGCGAGCATCTTTGTAGGCAGCCGCGGCAGTCCGAGCGCGGGCCTCCATTTGCGTAGTCAGGGTGAAGATCTGCTGAACTTCGGGAGTAATCTTCACGCGCGGATCCATCTTGACGGTGATGGGCTGAGACTGGCTCTGTCCATTCACAGTGAGGCGAACGGTATACGTTCCCGGCGCCACCCACGGAGAATTCACGCCGGGGTACGTGCGATGCGGAACCGCGGCCCCTCCGCCGCCACCGCCACGTCCCCCCGCAGTCGTGCCGGCGATGGGATCGTAATGCATATCCCAGGAGAAGCGATGCATGCCGGCACTGGTCTTCAGCACTTGCGGAGGGGCCGGCCAATAGAGCGGCAGATTGCAATCGGGGGCGGTGGGCGTCTGCTGGCAGACTTTGTTATATGCCACCGGGTCCGTCGCCGGATCGGGACTCCGCACGGGATCGCTGCTGGAATAGGTGCGGATCACCTTATTCTGGCCATCGAGCACTTCCAGTTTCACCTCGCTCGTGGCGCTTGGCAGGTAGTAGTCAATGAGCGCGCCCGGCGGCGGATTCTCACCAGCCAGCAATTCGGGCGGCCACGGCGTTGGATCGTTGGTGCCGAAGCGAACGCGGATCCCGATGGCCGGCTTGAACAGGAACGCGTTGTTCGCGGCGGCAGCTTCGGCGGCCTGGCGCAGCGGGGTCAGGTCGTCGAGAATCCAAAAGCCGCGTCCGTGCGTGCCCGCCACCAGGTCGGAACACATGCACGAGGCATCGTCCTTCACCTCAATGTCGCGTACCGAAACAGCGGGCATATTGAGCCGCAGCGATTGCCAGTTGTCGCCGTCATCGAACGAGACCCAGATCTGCGTGTCGGTGGCCGCGTACAGCAGGCCCTTCTTGCGCGGGTCCTCGCGGATGGAATTCGCGGGAGCACCTCCGGCGATGCCGTTGCTAATCTCGGTCCAGGTCTTGCCGCCATCGTGGGTGCGCCAGAAGTGCGGGTTCATATCGTCCAGCCGCAGCGTGTTGGCAGCGGCATAGGCGGTCTTGGTGTCGAAGTGGCCGGCCTCCATGTTGAAGATGCGGGTCCACGGCTTGATCTGCGACGGAGTGACGTTGGTCCACTTCCCGCCACCATCAGTAGTGAGTTGTAGGAGCCCATCGCCGGTGCCGGCCCAAAGCACATTCACGTCGAGCGGGGAAGGCGCGAGCGCGGTGATCGATCCCGTCGGTTGCACTACCGCGACGGAGGAGTACTTGCCGGCATTCGAGGGGATGTCCCAGGTTTGCCGGGTGAGATCGCCGCTGATCGCACTCCAGCTATGCCCGCCATTGCTGGTCCTCCACACTCCGGCGGTCGCATAGAACAGGACATTCGGATCTTTGGGTGACCAGATGAGAGGCTGCGTGCGCACGGTGCGCGCCGGCGGCCCTTCTGAGGCAACGGCGCCACCACGTCCACGTCCGCCGCGACCTCCGGCCGATGGACCGACTGCGGATTTTTGGGCGGTGACTCGGTTGTAGACGGTCACTTTTCCGCCGTAGACCAAGTCTGGATTCTTGGGGTCGGGAGCCGCTTCGCCATACTCTTCGATCCCCACAGGATGCCAGTCGTGGAAGGTGATCTCGCCATCCATGCCGCGACTGTCGACGCACGCCGAGCCGGAGTCCTGCTGGCCGCTGCAGAGGCGATAGGGGAAGGCATTGTCGGCCGTCACGTGATAGACCGCGGCCGTAGGCTGCGTATACCAGTTGCTCCACGATTCTCCGCGATTGGCCGAAACCACACCGCCCTGGTCGCTCACCAGCAGGATGATGTTGGTGTTGATCGGATTGACCCAGCTCTTCTGATAGTCGTCGCCGCCGGGTGCGCCGCGCACTGCCGACCACGTCTGGCCGCCATCCTCGGTGCGCCAGAAGACGGTGGAACAGCTATAGACGACGTTCTCGTTCTTCGGATCGACCGTGATCGTCGGCAAATCGCCGCCGCCGATGCGTCCCAAAGGCCGAGTGTCCGGCGGATGCCGCTGCGAACCGACCTCGGCTACGCGCGGATCATCCGTGGCCAGGAACCAGTGCTCGCCACCGTCAGTCGTTTTGTAAAAGGAGATGCCGCCGCCACCGCCGCCACGTCCTCCGCGCCCGCCACGGCCACCGCCTCCCCCCGCTCCGGGAGCCGTGCCGCAGGTTCCTGGCGTGATGCCCTGATTCTGGCTCGATGCCACGGTTGCATACAGGACTTTGGGGTTGCTGGGAGCGATGGCGAGATTAGCTTCGATGATCGCGGGCAGGCCGCCGCCCAGTTGTTTCCAGGTGCTGCCGCCGTCGGTGGACTTATAGATGCCGCCATCCGTGCCGCCGAACGCGCAATTCTCGTAGAATCCCTGTTGTTGCTGCCACATCGCGGCATAGACGACGTCGGGATTGCTCGGATCGATTCGGACATCGTTGCCGCTGACGTAGTCGTCCTTGTAGAGCACCTTCTGGAATGAGGCCCCGCCATCGGTGGAGCGGAAGATGCCGCGCTCGGGATTGGGTCCGTACGGGTGCCCCAGAGCGGCGACGAAAAGGCGATTCGGATTGCGTGGATCGACCTCGATATCCGCGATCATCAGGGAATCGCGGAGGCCAAGGTGAGTCCATGACTTGCCCGCGTCGGTGGATTTGTAGACGCCATCGCCGGTAGAGAGGTCGGGGCGGATGATGCCGGCGCCCGCCCCGACGTAAATGATGTCGGGATTGGAGGGCGCGACGGCGATGGCGCCGATCGAACCTGTCGGCTGGCTATCGAAAAGCGGTACCCAGGTGGAGCCGTAGTCGCTGGATCGCCAAACACCGCCGTTGTCAAAACCGATATAGAAGACGTTGGGTTGACTGGGAACACCGGCGAGCGCCCGTGCGCGTCCGGCACGAGGCGGTCCGATGGAACGCCAGTGCATTTCGGAATAGAGGCGAGAGTCAATGGTTTGGCCCGGCCCGTGCAACGGGAATGCGAGCAGGGCGAGGGTAGACAGACAGCGAATCCGTACGCAGGGTATAGGCAACGTTGGAAGTCTCCTGATCCCACCGAGTGTAATACGATTCGAATAGTTGAGGAAACAAACGCCACCGTCCGGTCCCGCTCCCGCCGGGGAGGCTTGCCAATCCCGGCCCCGGCGAAGCGAACCGCTAGTATGATTGTCAGAGGATGCCGTCGATCATTTGGAAGGGCCAGCTCACTTTCGGACTCGTCTCCATTCCGGTAAAGCTGTACCGCGCCGCGCGCCGCGAACGGGTCCAACTGCATTATGTGCACCAGGAGGAGGCTCCCGAGTCCTCAAACGAGGCCCAAGAGGTTCCTGAGGCGCCGGCCCATGAGACTGCTTTCAACGCTTCCTCGTGGCGCTATCCGGATGCTGAGCCAGTCGTGCCGGTGCCGCGTTCGGATGAGGAGCCGGAATCCGAGCCCGCGCCGTTACCTCCACCCGTCACGCGCGTGAAGCAGTCGCTGGTCACGACGGGCGAAGAGCAACCCGTCCGCCGGTCGGAACTCCTGCGAGGCTACGAAATCGAGCCCGATCGCTACGTCGTCCTGGATCCTGGAGAATTGAAAGGCCTGCGGAAGAAGACCTCGGCCGAAATGGAGATCGTGCGCTCGGTGCGGCTCTCGGAGGTCGACCCGGTGTTTTTCGAGACCTCCTACTACGTCGTGCCTGCTCAGGGCGGCCAAAAGGCTTACGCTCTGCTCTTCGCGGCGCTTCAGGCCACCGGCCATGTGGCGCTGGCGCGGGTAGGGATGCATGGCCGGGAACACGTCGTGATCATTCGCCCCGGACAGCACGGCATGCTCGCCCACACCATGTTCTACACAGACGAGATCCGCTTCGACAACGAGTACCGCGCGGACGTGCAGTCGGTGGGGAAGAAGGAGTTGGAACTGGCGCGCACCTTCCTGGAAGCGCTCGAAGCTCCGTTCGCACCTGAAGAGTTCAAGGATACGTACCGCGAGGAATTGCAGGCCATCATCGCTCGCAAACAAGCCTCTGTCAGCGTGGGCGCTCCCGCTTTGCCGGCCGGAGGCGCGCCGCCACCAGGGGCGGATATCCTCGAAGCTTTACGAAAGAGCATCGAGCTGAAACGCAAACCGGTGGCCTCCGAAACGCAGCCGGCACCGGAGCCGAAAAGAAGGCGCCAGCCCCGCAAAGCTGCCAAATGACGCCGGAGCAGATTCTTCAGCAGGGCCTCGATCATCATCGCGAGGGACGCCTGCCGCAGGCCGCGGAGTGCTGCCAACGCATTCTCAGCGCGGATCCGCAACATGTCGAAGCCCTATACCTGCTGGCCGTGATCGCGCATCAGTCAGGACAACACGAGCCTGCAGTCGGGTTGCTGGCGCAGGCGATTTCGGTTTCGCCGGACGATGTGCGCTGTTACAACGTCCTCGGGCTCACGCTGATGGAACTCGGGCGTGATGAGGAGGCGGAGTCCTGTTTCCAGCGAGGTATCGCAGTTAGCGAAATTCCCGAACTCCACAATAATCTGGGCACACTTTGGAAGAAGCAGGGGCGTCTCGACGAAGCCATCGAGGCCTTTCGCACCGCATTGTCGCAGTCGCCCGAATACGCCAACGCCCACTACAATCTCGGGAACGCCTGGCGTGAGCGTCAGCAGATGGAGCAGGCCGTGGCGTCGTTCCGGAGTGCAGTGGCCGCAGATCCGCATCATGCCCGCGCGTTGGTTGCCTTGGGACAGGTGCTCCAGGCAGTCGGGCGGCCTGACGAGGCGGTGCCGATTTTGGAACGGGCGATTGGACTGATTCCTGGCGACGCCGAACTCTACTGCGATCTCGGCGACGCCTTGCAGACCCAGCGCCAATGGCAGCCTGCGATCGACCATTACCGCAAGGCGATTGGCTGCAATGCCAGGTCGTCGCGGGCCTGGTACGCGGCGGGCTGTGCCGAAAGCTCGCGCAACGAACACGCCTCCGCGGTCTTCTGCTTCCGCAAGGCGCTCGAGTCGGACCCGGGACGGCTCGAAGTGCAGCACAATCTCGGCCGCAGCCTCTTCAAGCTCGGCCAGGTCGGCGAAGCCATGGATCTTTTCCGCCAGGCGTCCGCCGACTCCGCCATCGCCATCCTGATCCCGGGCGACCCCGCCTCCTCCAACTCCGACATCCTCCTAGCCCGAAAGCAATATGGGGACAGGCTACGTAACTCCCCGATTTCTGTTGAGAATTCCCACAGTGAATTCGGGAGTTACGTAGCCTGTCCCCAGAATAGGGGGGTGGACTGTAGAAATTCGCCGGTGAGGGTCGGGTATGTCTCGGCGTTCTTCCAGGACCACAATTGGATGAAGCCCGTCTGGGGACTCATTCACCAGCACGACCGCCAGCGCTTCGAAGTGCATCTCTTCTCCGATGCGCCTGCGTCCGCCGTCCGCCAGGGCTATCGGCCGCATCCCTCCGACCAGTTTCACGACATCAGCGGCCTCTCGTGCGAAGGCGCTGCGGACTGTATCTCCCACGCCGGCATCGACGTCCTGATCGACCTCAACGGCTACAGCACGCCCGACCGCCTCTCGCTCTTCGAACTACGCCCGGCGCGGCGCATCCTCGCCTGGTTCAATATGTATGCCACCAGCGGCATGTCCTGCTATGACTACCTGATCGGCGACGCCGTCGTGATTCCTTCCGGCGAGGAGCAGTTCTACACCGAGAAGATCGCGCGTGTGCCCGGTTCCTATCTGACCTTCGAGATCAGCTATCCAGTGCCCGCCGTCACCGAGCCGCCGTGCCTCGACGGCCGCCCGATCACGTTCGGCTGTCTGGCTTCCCAATACAAGATCACCAATGAGGTGATCGCCGCTTTCAGCACGATCCTTCACCACGTCCCCGAGAGTTTGCTCCTCTTGAAGAACTCGGCCCTCGGCTCTCCTGCCAACCGCCAATTCGTCGAGAGCCTGTTCCAAACTCAAGGCATCCCCAGCACGCGCCTGCGCCTGGAGGGACCCTCCGATCACACCGCGTTCCTCGAAGCTTATAGCCAGGTCGACATCGCGCTCGACACGTTTCCTTACAACGGCGGTACCACCACAACGGAGGCGATCTGGCAGGGTGTGCCCGTGATCACGTTCTTCGGGGATCGATGGGTGTCGCGCACCAGTGCGTCGATTCTCCGTGCCGGTGGACTGGGCGAGTTCGTCGCATCGGGACTCGAAGACTGTATCGCGCTTGCGGTACGATGCGCCACCGCGCCCGGCGCCCGCGATCGACTGTGCGAACTTCGCCGGAACATGCGATCCCGCCTGCTCGCGTCCTCCGTCTGCGACACGCGCACGTTCGCACGGAACATGGAACGCCTCTATGCCGGCGGATGACGGCCGGCCCGCGCGGCTGCGCCCGATGACGCCGCGCGACATCGATGCCGGGCTTCGTCTTTGCCGCCTCAGCAATTGGAATCAGGTGGAGGACGATTGGCGCTGTTTCCTCAATTCTCCCGCTGGCGGCGGATGGCTCGCCGAATCGAACGGCATCGCCCTCGGCTCGGTCGCATACCTCCGCTATGGCGCATCGTTCACCTGGCTCTCGATGATGTTGGTCGACCCGCAAGCGCGCCGCACCGGTATCGGATCGCGGCTACTCGAGGCCGCGCTCGAAGCCTTCGCGAACGACTCCTGCGTGCGATTGGACGCCACTCCCGCCGGCGAGCCACTCTACCGCGGGTATGGATTCGTTCCCGAATCCGAGCTGGTCCGCTGCCGTCTGACCGCCGTGCCGCCAGGACTTGCGCGCGGTACTGCGCGGCCCCTCGAGTCGGGCGACCTGCCCCAGATCTTGGCGAACGATCGTGAGGTCTTCGGCGCGGATCGCTCCGACCTGCTCGCCTCGTTCCGTTCGCGCGCGCCCGAATTCGCGTGGATTTCCCAGAGTTCCTATTGTTTTGGGCGAACGGGCCATCGCGATGCCCAAATCGGCCCGATCGTCTCCGAAAGCCTGTCGGCGGCATGCGATCTGGTCGTGCAGTGCTTGTTGAACCAACGTGGCCGCACCGTGATCCTGGACGTGCCGCGGATTCCTGAATGGCTCGGTTGGCTCGAATCCGCCGGATTCACGGTGGAGCGTCCCTTCCTCCGAATGCGACGCGGAGAGAATCGGCACCCCGGCCAGCCGCATCGCCAGTTCGCGATCGCCGGCCCGGAGTTCGGCTAGACGGTCGACGCCAGTTCGAGAATCGCATGGGCCGGCACGCGAATCCGCTCGGGCGCGTGCGTCAGCGCATACACCAGCTTGCGGCCGGCGAAATCCAACAGGAAAATCCCCAGCAGCGTGCGAAGTTGCTCCGGATTGTCCGGCAATAGCGCCGCAACCCCTGGATTCGCCAGATACGAATCGAGAAATTCGCCACGCACCGCGCGATACCAGAACTTGGCCCACGCTTCCAGGGCATTCAGCGACTCGGGTTTCGGAATCACACCCGGTGTTTCTCCGAACAGTACACCGTGCGACGCATGGTAGAACGAATCGAGCATGCCCGCCACATCCTCCAGCGGCGAGCGCTTGATGCGCCGCTCGCTCTGTGGCCGGGCAAGGTCACCCTCGAAATCGATGATCACGAAATCCTTGCCGGTATAGAGCGCCTGCGCCAAATGATAATCGCCATGGATGCGAATCCGTGCCGCATTCAATCGCTGATCACGTAGAAAGCGGAGCTTTTCTCGAATCCCCGGCTGGCACTCCAACACTGCCTGGGCGTCCGCGCGCACCGCCTCCGGGAGCCGATCCAGCCCGCTCCGCAGCGCGTCTGCCGTCCGCCCAAAGCGCGCCAGCATCCCGTGGTACAGTCCGTGCCGGTAGAAGTCGGTGAACGGCTCCGGCGCAAACACGGGATCTTCCAAACGCGCCGCGAGCGCTGCATGCATCTCGCCGGTCCGCCGGGCCAAGAGCCGCACCACTTCCAGATACGATCCGATCAGTTCTTGCGCCAACTCCTTTTCCGCGGGAGCGTCATCCCCTGACCCGAGGCTCGGTGAGGGTCCGCGCGTCAGAGCATGTTCGTAAAACAAGCCCAGATGATCCAGCGTGTACCCCCACGTCTCCGTCCCGTGGCGCACGAATCCATGTAGCAGGGCCACGGTAATCGGTTCGCCGCCCGGGACCCGATACTCCACGGTGCCCCCCAGAGGCGCCGCGATCGCAAGGCCTGGCTGCGTCAACAGTGCGCCGAGTTCGCGCTCGGGATTTGGCCCCTCTTCCACACGACGCAGCACCTTCAAGGCGAATCGGTCGCCGAAGAACAGCGTGGTATTGTCCTGGTCCCCGCGAAAGAGATTGGGTTCGAGCGGTGGATGGTCCTCTCCCCACAGCCCGCGGAAGGCGCGCGTGTGGGCCGCCACGAGTTCTCCGCATTCCCCCGCAAAGCGACGCCGCCGCAGAATCGCGCCCAGCAACTCGTCGGCGAAATCGCGATTCGGAAACGCGCTGTGCAGCACACCGGTGGCGCCGTCAATCGCCTGCAGGTTGGCCAGCACCGACTCGAACTCCCCTTCTCCGCCGATCGCCAGCGTCAGGGGCAGTGTGTAGAATTCCGGCTCGCCATCGGTGTACTCCACCCGGATCAGAACCAGATACGAACGCGATTTGGGAAGCGTGATCACGTCATGGATTTCCGCCATGCGAACGATCCGATTCCCACCGAGAAACCAGCGCCTGCCCCGCAGAAAGTGGGGCAGCATGCGGTTCAGACTCTCACGCGCGGCGCCCTGGAAAACACGATCCAGCGCGGGAACCGTGATCGTGGGCGGTTCTCCCGTGCGGATCCGCAATGTCTCCTGCCGAACCTCTCTCGACTGCAACGCGAACCAGTAGAAGGCGTGCGGCCCAAGCGAGAGGAAATACGGCCGGTTCGCGATGGGCGGGAACTCTGTCCTTCCGAAAAGCTCCACTGGCACCATTCCGGAGTACTGCGACAGATCGATCTCGGTGGACTGAACGAAGCGCGACAGGTTGGCGACCACCAACACCCGCTCTTCCTCATGCTTGCGCACGAACGCCAGGATGTGGCGATTCTCCGGATGCAGGAATGACAAGCTCCCGCGGCCCATGGCCCGCAGTTGTTTACGCTGGGCCAGAAGCCGCTTCGTCCACCACAATAGCGAGTGAGGATTGTTCTGCTGGGCCTCGACGTTGGTCGCTTCGTAGTGATACTCGGGGTCGATATTTACCGGAAGATAGAGCTTCTGCGGATTGGCCCGCGAAAAGCCGGCATTGCGGTCGCCGCTCCACTGCATCGGCGTGCGTACTCCATTGCGATCGCCCAGGTAGATGTTATCGCCCATCCCGATTTCGTCGCCGTAATAGATGACCGGCGTGCCGGGCAGCGAGAGCAGCACGGCGTTCATCAGTTCAATGCGGCGGCGGTCGTTCTCCAGCAGCGGAGCCAGTCGCCGGCGAATTCCCAGATTGATGCGCATGTGACGATCGCGCGCATACAGCCGGTACATGTAATCGCGCTCTTCGTCCGTGACCATTTCGAGTGTCAGTTCATCGTGATTGCGGAGGAAAAGCGCCCACTGGCAGGCGTCGGGAACCGGCGGCGTCAGTTGCAGGATTTCGGTGACCGGATAGCGATCTTCCATCCTGATGGCCATGAAAAGCCGCGGCATCAGGGGGAAGTGGAATGCCATTTGGCACTCGTCGGCTGCGCCGAAATAGGCGATGGCGTCCTCCGGCCACTGATTCGCCTCCGCCAGGAGCATCCGGCCGCGGTAGTGCGAATCGATGTGCGCGCGCAGATCTTTGAGGAAGACGTGAGTTTCCGGCAAATTCTCGCAGTTGGTCCCTTCCCGCTCGTACAGATAAGGGACCGCGTCCAGCCGGAGACCGTCCACTCCCATATCGAGCCAAAAATCCATCGCGCTCACCATGGCGCTCCGGACCTCGGGATTGTCGAAGTTGAGATCCGGCTGGTGGGAATAAAAACGGTGCCAGAAGTAGGCCTTGGCGATCGGGTCCCAAGTCCAATTCGAGGTCTCGAAATCTTTGAAGATGATGCGCGCGTCGCGGTACCGCTCAGGGGAGTCGCTCCAGACGTAGAAATTGCGCCAGCGCGATCCGGGTGCGGCACGGCGGGAGCGCTGAAACCAGACGTGCTGGTCGGAAGTGTGGTTCAGAACCAGTTCCGTAATGACTCGCAGGCCGCGGTAATGAGCCTCACGCAGAAAATTCTGGAAATCGCGGAGAGTGCCATAGGCCGGATGCACATTGGTGTAGTCGGAGATGTCGTACCCATCGTCCCGCCATGGCGACGGGCAGAAAGGCAGCACCCAGATGGCGGTCACGCCAAGATCCTGCAGATAATCGAGCTTTTGAGTGAGGCCGGCGAAATCTCCCATCCCGTCGCCGGAGCCATCGAAAAAGGCACGGACGTGAACTTCGTAGATGACTGCGTCTTTGTACCAGAGTGGATCGTCGTCGAGTTGAGCAGTATCGGGCATTTGAGCCCACTTCACGTAGCACGCGAGGTTCCTCAGCCACTGCTCTTGGAATTCCAAAGTGAGTTTCCGAACCAACGCCCCGCGTGAGCCCGGGTGGTCCATAATAAGTCATGGCCGAGGGGATGCGCTTCGAGTGCCAGCCGGGATGTACCGAGTGTTGCCGTCAAAAAGGTTTTGTTTATCTGACCGAGGCTGACGTTCCACGCATCGCCGCTTTCCTCGGCTTGACGGTTGCTGTATTTGAGGCGCAGCACGTCTATCGCACGCGAAACCGCATGCGGCTCCGAGTGCCGCGCGACTCCAGTTGTAGTTTCCTCACTGGCGGCGGTTGCTCCATTCATCCCGCTAAGCCTACGCAGTGCCATATCTTTCCTTTCTGGCCGGAACTCGTGGAGAGCCGGCGCGAATGGAAGAAGACCGCGAAGTACTGCCCCGGCATAGGGCAAGGGCCGCTCATTCAGATCGAGGTCGCGCGCCAGCAGGCACAGGAGATGCGGGAGGGATACCCAGGCCTTTATTGAAGCGGTTCATACGAGGGCCGGAGAAGGAGCGCCGAGGGTGGCTTCGATACCCCGCAGCAGCGAGGGAAGGTTGACGGGCTTGGTGATCACGGCATCCATGCCCTCGGCAATGCACTGATCGTGGTGGGGCTGCGAGGCATGAGCGGTCAGGGCGATAATCGGCAATCGCCTCGAAAGTCCCGGTTCTGCCTCAGACGCGCCGCGGTGAGACTCATCCTGGCGGATCAAGCGGGTGGCCTCCAGCCCGTCCACCTCCGGCATTTGAATGTCCATCAGTACCAGATCGAACCGATCTTGCAGGTAGCGTTGATAGGCTTCACGCCCGTTCGCGGCGAGACTCACGCTCCAGCCTTGGCGGCGTAACATGGAGCAGATCACTTTCTGGTTGATCGGATTGTCTTCGGCCACCAGCACGTGTAGCCTCGCGTGCGCCGCTCGGCTGCGCGATTCTTGCTGAACATCGATTGCGGGCGCCGGCGCTACGCTCGGGAGCAGAGGCAGTTCGACGAAGAACCGGCTTCCTTTGCTCACTTCACTTTCGGCCCAGAGAAGGCCGTCCATCAGGTCTACCAACCGCCGCGTGATCGCCAGGCCCAGCCCTGTGCCTCCGAACTGGCGAGTGTGGGAGCCATCTGCCTGGGTGAATGCTTCGAAGATGGAATTGAGTTTGGAGGACGCAATCCCGATTCCCGTATCGCGCACTTCGAGTCTCACCTTTTCCGGACTCGCCGGCTCCACGATCACGTCAACGCGGCCGTCCGCAGTGAATTTGACCGCATTGCCCACCAGATTGACCAGCACTTGCTTGAGGCGGACGGGATCGCCACGCACCCATATGGGACTCTCCGGACTGAAAGCCAGCGACAGTTTCAGATTCTTCTCGCGAACTCCGATATCAAAGATCCGCAATGCCTCGCGCAGAGTCGTACGAAGATCGAAATCGATGGTTTCGATTGTCATTTTGCCGGCTTCGATTTTGGAAAGATCGAGAATGTCGTTCAGAATCGCAACCAAAGCCTGTCCCGCACTCTGCGCGACTTGGAGTTGCTCCCGTTCCTCGCGGTCGGTACATTTGTCGAGTACCAGGCTGATCATCCCGATCACGCCGTTCATCGGTGTGCGGATCTCGTGGCTCATGTTGGCCAGAAACTCGCTCTTGAACCTGGCCGCGTCCTCTGCTTTCTGTTTTGCGACCAGCAGTTCCGCGTTGACGCGATTCCGCTCGGCAACCTGGTCCTCCAGCGATCGCCGGTGATGCGCGAGTTCCGTATCGCGGCGGCCGATCTCGTCGAGCATCGTGTTGAATGACTCCGCCAGGACACCCAGTTCATCGCCCGAAGACACCAGCACGCGGTCCTCGAAGCGGTGCGTCTCGGCGATCCGCTCGGCAACTTTGGCGATCGCCAGGATCGGCGCAGAGACCCGCGATTGCAGGGCAATGGCTAGAAACGCCGCGACCACCAGGCTCAGGGCAATGATCAACGCCGCTCCCCCGGAATACTGCCGCAATACCGCGACGATCGAGGGAACTTCGGCCGAAACCACGAGAGTGCCCTGTTTCTCGCCATCGATCTCGATTCCCCGGACCAGCACCAGCGCGCCGGGTTCGCGGCGAACCCCCTCTGGAGGACGCACTGGGCACCGTACCCGCGGAGTTCGATGAAATTCGGCAAAACACTCGCCCCGCAAGTTATAGAGGACCGCATCGCGTAACGCACTGTCCGCTCGCAGGGAGCCAAGAATTTCGGCGGCCGCCTTGCGATCTCCCAGGGTGATAGCGGGCGCGGCCTGGTCTGCTACGATATTCGCGATCGCAATCACATGCACGGTCGTCGACTGCCAGAAGCGATTCAGGTCGAACCATGTAAAACCGGCGGCCGCAATCACCGCCGCGACCACGCTGCCGCCGACAATCAAGGCCGTGAGTTTCCATCGGAGCGACGAATATCGCCTCATTCGTCGCGCCTCCGTTTGATCTGACCCAGGCGCAGCAACTTGGAACTGATCTCGATCCCCGCCCGGTCCAGAGCTTCCAGGCTGACCTCAAACCCCATGTGGCCGTCGATTAACTGCAGTTTCACGGCGCCACCGTAATCGAGGAATCGATCGTCTTCGCCTATCGTCAGGGTGTGAGCGGAACGAATGCTCTGCAGGGCCTGTTTGGTATCGGCATTCTTATCGGTGGCGAAGTAGATCAAGTGGCATCGGTGCAACTCCGCAACGGATTTGAGTTCCACCACCTGAATCGGACGCCCATTCACCGGCTTCCCATCCAGGACAGTGTGCAGCGTTTGCGTAAACGAGGTGCGTCCCAGAATTCCGATGGTGATTGGAGCGCTGGAAGATGCCGGTTCAGGCCAAGTGGAATAGCGGACGAAATTCTTGATGATGACGGATTTCAGTTCGTCCTCGGCCTCTGCGTCCGCACCGGGAGAAGTGGATGGTGTCCCGGCGTTTGCCGAGAGGAGGACGAAAAGTATTCCTGCAATCCGAAGCCGCATACCAGATTCCCTGTCAGAGACGTTGCGTCCACTTCAAAACGAACGTGCGCCGCAGCGGAATCGCAGGTGTGAAGGCCTCGGGATAGCACTCGATAACGTTTCGGTTCGTCAGATTCAGCACGGAGATACTGAGCTCTCCCGACGATATGGGACGCCAACCGATCCGTGCATCCACCAGCAGGACGCCGGGAAGTCCGTTTGTCAGATCGCGCGATCGGACCTTCCACATCAGATCTGCCTGAATCTTCCGGGTCAGATCGTGTTGCGACCTCAGCAGCGCCTGGTGCCGAAGTTCCGCAGGATACCCGTCATACAGGTATGACCAAATCGAGGCTGGTGGCAGCCACCGTGTCTCGTTGAGGTACGAGTACGAGGGGCTGATTCTCCAACCGTTTCGCACCTGCCACACGGCCCAGACCTCGCCACCGTAAGATCTGCCGCTGCCCGCGTTGTCGGTCACAAAGGGCATCGTGAAAACCGGGCCATTGACAGTGAAGCTGACTTGGGGTATCGCCAGACCGTTCAACGCACGAAGCCGCTCATAATAACTCCAGAACAGGGAGGCGTCGATTGACCATCGTTGCCCGGACTGTAACCGGTAGCCGGCTTCGACACTCCTTTCGACCTCGGAGCGCATCGCGGTGGAGCCGTTCTCAGACGCCGCGATTGGCAATCCGCCCATCATTTGCACTCCGGCATCCAGGCGGATATCGCGATCCAACCGGCTCGGAACCCGAATGGCGCGGGAAACTGCCATCCACGCCGACTGCCGGGAACTCGCCGTGTAGAGCAGGCGAAAACTGGGCTGGTATTCCAGGCGCCGGTACGAGTTATAGTCGAAGCGTACGCCGGCCGACCCCATCAGGCGGTTCGGCACGATCTGCCACTCGTCGCGCAACACCACATCTCCCACACGATAGACGGCACTCCCCGGGTTAAAGCTCAGAGCGCGTACCGTGTAGGTATCGTCCCAATATTGCTGATAGCCGGCTCCCCAATACAATTCGTGCCGTTCGAACTGCAGCCGATTCTGGTAATCGACCGTCAGGTTATTGATGTCGCCGCCTACATACGGATAATTAAGATTCGTCTTGCTATAAGTGAATTGGAGCTCGCTCTCCTTGCCCTCGGAAGCACTGTGAGTCCACCGTGCCTGAATGGCCCCTCCCTCGTAGTCGGTGTGCCCTTGTGCGGTTTGTATGACGGCCGGATACATCACCGAATAAGCGAGCGGATCCTGGCGATCTCTCTTGAACATGTCGCCCTCCACCATCCACTGGTTGCTGTGGTCGGTTTGACCTTCGACACGAAAGCCGAATCGGCCCGCGGCACTGTCCAGATTCCGGATAGCCGGGCTTGTGTAAGTTCCGGTATTGTTGAAGAAATAGAGCCCTGGAGAGTTGTATGCCGGGGTCTGATAGTCGGTTTTCTCCCAAATGCGGTACGCCAGCTTGTCGCTCGGAGCCGCTCCAAATCTGGCCTCATTCCCGGCCCTGAGCTCGTTTCCGGTGGCCGCTTCCAGCACACCGCCCTGCGTGTTCCTGGCTCGTTTGGTGATGATATTGATCACCCCGTTGACTGCGTTGGGCCCCCACATGACCGCGCCAGGACCACGCACTATCTCGATCTGTTCGATATCCGTCAAGGGGACGTCGATTGAGTCCCAGATCACTCCCGAAAAGAGGGGGGTATACAAGGACCGGCCATCGATCATCACCAGAATCTTGTCGGCATAGAGCCGCGCATTCCCACGAGCCGAAACCACCCACGACCTGCCGTCCAACCGTAGTACCGTCAGCCCAGGAACCCACTGTAGTGCTTCCGGAATGCATGTGGCGCCCGATCGCTTGATGTCCTCCGCGGTGAGGACAAAGACTGCCGCCGGCGCCTTTGATAACTCCTGTGCTTTCCGGCCCACCGATGTCACCTGCAGACTGAAGAGCTCATCTACACTCAGCTTGTCGAGATCGTCGGTTGGAGCACCTACTCGTTGGCAGAACGCAATACCCAGCACGATTGAGGAGCCCAACAGGACCCGGGCAATAGTCATGTCCTACATATCGGCGGAAATCTGCACGGACTTTAGGGCTTTGGCGGCCCATTGGGAAGGCCCCGTCAGTAGACCGGAGCGCTGCTGCTAAGCGGGGCTTGTCGGATCTCCATACACCCCCTGCCGGTCGGCAAAACCTTGCCCGGATTCAGGCGATTGCCAGGATCGAACAGCGTCTTCAGGCGGCCGATCATCTCCAGGCTTTCCGGAGTAAATTGCTTCGCCATCAACTCGTTCTTCTCCATGCCGACGCCATGCTCGCCGGTGATCGAGCCACCAGCTTCGATGCAGAAGCGCAGTATCGCCTCGCCGGCGGCTTGCGCCTTCTGCAGATCCCCGGGCTTGCGCGGATCGAACAGGATGATCGGGTGCATATTGCCATCGCCCGCGTGAAAAATATTGCTGATCGTGAGGCCGTACTCACGGGCCACCTGGCCGATGTAGTTCAGGGTCGGCGCGATCTTGGTGCGCGGCACGACGCCATCCTGCACATAATAGGTCGGACTCACGCGGCCCACCGCCCCAAACGCGTTCTTACGCCCTTTCCACAGCAGTTCCCGTTCTTCGGAACTCTGCGCGACGCGGAATTCGCGCGCGCCGGTGAGCAGGCAGGCATCGCGAATCTGTTCCACCTGCTCTTCCACCGCTTCCCGCATTCCCTCGAGTTCGATCAGGAGCACGGCCGCGGCATCCATCGGATAACCGGCGTGCGTCGCCTCCTCCACCATGCGCAGCATCACGCCATCTAACATCTCGACGGCCACCGGCGTGATGGCGCGCGCCGTAATCTCCGCGACGGTCCGCCCCGCATCTTCGCTCGAATCGTAGATGGCGAGTGTCGTCTTAACGAGTTCCACCTTCCGCATCAGCCGCGTGGTGATCTTTGTGACCAAGGCCATCGTCCCCTCGGAACCCGTCAGCAGGCCCGTCAAATCGTAGCCAGGCAAATCGAGTTCCTTACCACCGGTCTCAACGATGCTGCCATCCGGCAGGACTATCTCGATGCCCAGGACGTGATTCGTGGTCACTCCATAAGCGAGCGTGTGCGGTCCCCCGGAATTCTCCGCCACATTTCCGCCGAGCGTGCACGCCCGTTGGCTCGACGGATCGGGCGCATAGAAATAACCGCGATCCTGTACCGCAAGGGTGAGATCGAGGTTGACTACGCCCGGTTGGGTCACGGCGCGCTCGTTCTCCAAATCGAGTTCGAGAATGCGGTTCATCCTGGAAAAGGCGATCATGCATCCGCCTTCGCGAGGAATCGCACCGCCCGAAAGTCCCGTGCCGGCCCCCCGGCCCACAAAGGGAATCTGGTATTCCGCCGCGATGGCGACGATGGCGGCCACATCGACAGTCGTGCGTGGGAAAACCACGAGATCCGGCTGATGCTTGTCGACACCGCCATCGTACTCGTAAAGCGCCAGATCCTCAGGCCGGTCGAGATAGCTGCGCCGTCCGAGCAACGCAGCGAGTCGTTCGGTGGCAGCAGCCGGAAGTCCCATCCCCTCCAGTGTAGAGCTTCTGGCGGTTGTGCGGAAGAAGGGGTTTGGGCAAGGTTGCTCCGTTGCGGCTCGTAATCAATTGGCGTGTTTGCATGAGCTTACGGACCGCGACCGTGAGGAAGCATCTCCGCCCTCTAATTGTTGATCGCTTGCTTACGCGCGCGGCTCGTCAGTGTCTTGCGTGATGGCAGAGACTGCCGGCCATAGATCAATCCACCGGCGAACGCGACAGTGAGCGCTCGACTTTGTCCATTGAAAGCTGAGATGAGCGTTACATGCCCCTCTGATCTCCCTCTTCTTCTTTTGAATCAGCATAAGAGATCTGTTTGACTTCTTTGTAACAATTCTGGGAGGATCAACTATGCCCGCCGGCGCGCACTGTTTTCAGGTTGGAGCGATGCGCTGCACTGTCCTGAGCGACGGCTACTTCTCGTATCCCACTCCTTGGTTTTTTCCCAACAGCGACCCGGAGACGCTGTTCCGCGCGCTGGAGGCCCGGCACCAGCCGATCGGCAGCGTCCTCAGCCCGTACAACTGCCTGCTGATTGAAACCGGACGGGATGTGGTGTTGGTCGATACGGGAGCGGGATGCGGTTCGCCCGCGAGTGGGGCGGTCGTCGGTCGCCTGCGGATGGCGGGCATCCGGCCAAAAGATGTCGAGACCGTAATCCTCACCCACGCGCATGCCGATCATATTGGGGGAGCCGTAAACTCCGCGGGCCGCCCGGCTTTCCCCAACGCGCGATACGTCCTTGCAGAGAGCGAGTGGGACCTCTGGATGGCGGATCGGGTAAACCTCGAAGGACTACGGGTACCGGGCGAGGTCCGCGAGACGCTCCAGTCGACGGCGCGCAGGTGCTTGCGGGCATTGCGCTTCCAAGCGGAGCCGATCGACCGCGAGACGGAGATCGTGCCCGGTGTGCGCGCCATCCCCGCGCCCGGGCACACGCCCGGGCACCTGGTCGTGCTGCTGTCATCCGAGGGCGAACACCTCCTCAACCTCGGCGACGCCGCGGTCCATCCTCTGCATCTCGAAGAACCGGCATGGGAAAACGGTTTTGACCTCTGCGCCGGAACCGCCGTGTCGACCCGCCGCGAATTATTGTCACGCGCGGTCTCTGAAGGGATGCACATGATGGCTTTTCACTTCCCGTTCCCCGGGGTCGGCCGGGTGTCCGCTCGCCCCCAAGGCGGATGGAGTTGGAGTCCTGGTTGGTAGCGACGGCGACTACGGGCGCACCAGCCTGATGCCGAGCGGCTTCGGCGCTGCCGGATGAGACAGGAAGATCGAACCATCCAGACCGGCGTCCCTGAGGTCGACGGGCGCGGTGAACCGGTCGCCTGCTGTTCCACCGTTGGACCGGACTTCGCTTGATAGCGTGCCCTCAATCAGATAAGCGGTGCGCCAGTGCATCAGCCGACCAAACCAGCTCCGGTTTGACAGGAGGTGACCGGAATTCAAGGTGGCCTGCCCGATACTTCCCGAGACTGATCCGTCAGGCGCGATCACCAGGAGCACGGGAATCGCCTCCGGGAGCGGCCTTCTGGAGACTGTCGTGAGGTCTGCCCGCCACGTTCCGACAAGGCTTGACGGCAGCCGGCCGCCCCTGCTCATAAGCGGTGGCTGTGCGAAGATCTCATTGGCGCACAACAGGATAAGGAAGGCGATGAGACCTGCCGCCACCGCCAACCAGATCCGGGTGGCGGCGCTATTTGACGAAACGAACTCCCCCGCCGGCGGGGCCGGACTGCGGAGCAGCCACCAGCAAACTACGTGGAGCAGGCCGAGTGCCGCTGGAATGGAAAACGGCAGGTCCCACGCGGGCCTGCGAGCGAGAGCAGCCAGTATCAACCACCCGGCCAGGGAGAGCGCTCCGCCTCCGCCCTCTTGAAACCAGGCGGCGATTAAGCCCAGATAGAGACAGCCAACTCCGGCGGCGTAGAATCGCTCCCGGCGTGACATCTCCTGCAGGTAAGGCCAGCCCTCCCCGAGCACGAACGCCAGGATAAATAAAACCGCAAGGCTCCCCAAAACGAGGGCCACCCAGCGACCGACAAACGCCGCCCGCCAGGTTAATCCTGTAAACTGCATGGCAATTCAAGAATCCGCCAAAAGCTCTCAGATGTATCTTCTCAATCTCTTCGGAAGTTCTTCGCGAGTCCTGAATCCCTCTGAAACCAAAGGTCCATCAGCCAGACCGACCAATTAGTACCTCCTTGGTTAACGTTTCTTTACCTGGTTCGAGTCCGCAGTGTACAATCACCACCAGTGAAGATAGCCTCGGGGATTGCGTGTCTGTTGGCTTGGGCGTTCGCCGTGCCGGCACAGGTTGCAGACTCGCCTCAAACGGCGCTGGCGGCTCAGTTATTTGCCGCTCCTGACGCCGCCGCGCGCGAACAGCTTCTTGCGTCTCGCAAAGACGACGCTACTCCCGCACTCGTCTTGGCCATGAATGAGGCGGCAGGCCAACTCTTCGATCGCCGCGACTACTCGAAATCGTTACAGATGTACACCACGACTTGCGGCGTGGCTTCCGTAATCGGCGACAAGGCTGGCATGGCCAAGTGCACCTTCAACATCGGCCTGTGCCAGTCGAAGATGAGCCGGATTGACGAGGCTTTGGCCACGTTGCGCAAGGCGCTGGAGCTTTACCAGGCGAATGGCGACCATCTGGGCGCTGCCGCAGCCCTGAATTCCATCAGCATCGCCCTTCACCGCACCGGCGAGTTGCAGACTTCCGTAGAGTACTCGCTGCAGGCCATCGCCGAATCGGAAAAGGCCGGAAACGAGGTCTCTGTCGCCCAGGCGAATACCAATTTGGGCAATACATACAAAGATCTGGGGAACTTGCGAGGCGCCGTCCAGTGCCTCCAGAAGGCTCTCGAGACGACCCGCAAGCTGCACATGGACCGGCAGTCTGCCTGGATCATGAACAATCTCGGCGGCGTGTACTACCAGCAGAACGATGCGGAGCTAGCCCTCAGTTACCATCTCCAAAGCCTGGCGATCAAGGAGAAACAGAAAGACTCCGACCCTGCCGATCTGGCGAGTTCAACCATGAATGTCGGTCTGGACTACCAGTCGCTGGCCAATTTTCCCAAGGCCGCGGCCGCCTACGATCGGGTGATGGAACTCACCACGCCCACGACGGCGCCAGGGCTTCGGGCGATCACCCTTTTCAACTATGGCGAGTTGCGACGCCGCCAGAATCAGCTCGCACAAGCCAAAGAAAAGCTGACTGCCGCTATGAAGGAGGCGGAGAGGCTCTCGGACCGCTCTACAGCATCCCAAGCCCGCATCACCCTGGGGGAAATCGCTTTCGACGAAGGTCATTTCGAGGAAGCCCTCAAACTCGGCGAGCCCGCACTGGAATTTGGCAGGCAAGCGGCCGAGGTCACCGCCATTACACGGGCGGACGAACTGGTAGGGGCGACCCTGCACGCCCTCGGCAGGGACGCCGAAGCAGAGGCAGCCTTCCTGGAGAGCATCCGTCTCACCGAGGAACAGCGGTACCAGTTGCCGGGAGATCAGCGAAGCAATGTTAACTTCATGAGCGAGCGGATCAGCATCTACCTGCGCATGGCCGAACTGGAGATCAGCCGAGGCAAGACGGCTGCGGCCCTGGCCTGGGTGGAACGATCCAAGGCTCGCGCCTTACTGGATGTTTTGTCCAGCGGACGTTCCGACATCACCAAGGCGATGACCGAGGATGAGCGCCGCCAGGAGACCGGGATCAATCGTCGCATCAGCCGGCTGAATGAGCAGATACTGCAGGAGACCCAGCGCGAGACGCCCGATCATAAGCGCCTCAACGACCTGGCCGTACAGTTGGAGAAAGCTCGAAACGAGCAGCGCTCCTTTGAGATCGCTCTATACTCGGAGCATCCTCAGCTCAAAGTGCAGCGCGTCGACTTCGAACCGGCTTCGCCGGGCGACCTGATCGCTGGGTTGCCCGATCCGAATACGGCACTGCTCGAGTACACCCTCATCGGCGACCAGTATTTTTATCTGTTTGTGATCACTCGCGGCGCCGGGAGTTTGGCCGAGCCGCAGCTTCGCCTGTATAAGCTGCCTGTCGCCAAAGATGCTTTGGAACGTGACGTCAAGCGCTTCCGCGAGCAGGTGGCCACACGCGATCTGGACTATCGCAAGCTCGCACTCTCCCTGTACCGCGACTTGATCGCGCCGGCCGCCGAACAACTGCGCGACAAAAGCACGTTGGTCATCGCGCCGGATAGTGTCTTGTGGCAACTGCCATTCCAGGCACTGGAAAGTTCGACCGACCATTACCTTCTGCAGGACCGCGTGGTGTTCTACACGCCGTCGTTCTCGGTGCTGCATGAGATGCAGAAGCTACACGAATCGCGCAAGCTGGCGCAGCCCAGCCTGCTGGCGGTAGAAGCGGCGCAACTCCCTTCGTCGCAGCGAGAAGTGGACGGCCTGCGCCAGGTCTACGGACCCGAGAAAATCAAAATCTTCCAGGCCGCGGACGCGGACGAAGACCGCATCAAGCGCGAGGCCCCGAATTATCAGGTGTTGCACCTGGCGGCGCACGGCGTGTTCGAAAACCGCAATCCGATGAACTCGTACCTGGTGCTCGCGAAGGCCGGAAAGCCGGAATCGGGCGTGCTGGAGGCGCGCACGATGATGGATCTCGATCTTCGCGCCGATATGGTCGTGCTCTCCGGATGCGAGACCGGGCGCGGCAATAGCGGAACCGGCGAAGGACTTCTGGGAATGTCCTGGGCCCTATTCATCGCGGGCAGCCCGACCACAGTCGCCAGCCAATGGAAAGTGGAATCGGACAGCACTAGCGAACTGATGGTGGACTTTCATCGCAATCTGCACCGCGTCACCAAGGCCAAGGCTTTGCAAGAGGCCGCGCTCGAGGTTATGAAGAAGCCGGAATACCGGCACCCATTCTACTGGTCGGGATTCGTGCTGATGGGGGAAGGCTGGTAGGCGCCGACTCCGGTACAATCGGTGCTATGAAGCGCTTTGCACTGTCGTTCGCACTCGTCGTGTCCGCCGCCATGGCGGCGACTCCTGAGGAATTCTCCACTTCCGCCGGGACTCTCCAACTTACACCCATCCAGCACGCCAGCCTGATGATCAAAGCGGGCGGCAAGGTGATGTACGTGGATCCGGCGCAAGGATCCTACGAGGGACTGCCGCAGGCCGACTACATCCTGATCACCGACATTCACGGCGATCACATGGCGCCGGCGCTGGTGGAGAAGTTGAAGAAGGCGGGGACCGTGATTCTGGCGCCCAAGGCGGTGGCTGAAAAAGTCCCCGGTTGTACCGTGATCTCGAACGGCGAGACTAAGACGATTGGCGATTTTAAAGTGGAAGCCATCCCCATGTACAACCTGAAACCCGCTGCGGATGGCACGGTCTATCACGAGAAGGGCCGGGGGAATGGATACGTCCTGACCTACGGTGGGAAGCGCTTCTATTTTTCAGGCGACACCGAAGGGATCCCCGAGATGAAAGCTCTCAAGAACATCGATGTCGCCTTTGTCTGCATGAATCTGCCGTTTACCATGACAGCGCAGGATGCAGCCGTCGCGGTGCGCGCGTTCCACCCGGCGATCGTTTATCCATATCATTATCGCGGACAGGACACCGCCTTGTTTGCGAAAGCGCTGGATGGGACGGGGATCGACGTACGGCTGCGGGACTGGTACGCGAAGTAGCTTAGGTACGTCGTTTCAGAAATCCGGTCTCGTATTCTTGGCAAGAACACTCCCTCAGGGGGCGTGGCTCGTAATTGACCCCAATACGTTCGGAGAATGCGCGTGCTTACGAGCCGGTAGAGTAGAGAGGTAGGTGATAGAGAGCGGCCTACCTCCCCCTCCCCGAACCGGACGTGCAGATTTCCCGCATCCGGCTCTCCCGAAAAGCTCTCGCCTCAGGCATTCATAGGATGCCGCTTCGCTTTGCAGCCACTCAGCGCGATCAAGCCCTGCTCTTCGAA
>Ga0209060_10000996_pt1 | contig 36038 bp, 19 predicted proteins | sample Coa_R1_8_FD_187155 | JGI IMG/M metagenome (GOLD analysis project Ga0209060, IMG submission 187155) | Surface soil microbial communities from Centralia Pennsylvania, which are recovering from an underground coalmine fire - Coalmine... | ecosystem: Environmental > Terrestrial > Soil >...
TGCGGCATGCGGGCTGCCGGAAGGTGCGGATCGAGATGCTGATGCGCGGCGGCAGCCTGGTTCTGCGCATGAGCGACGATGGCAAGGGCTTTGCGCAGGAGGGGAATGGGGACGGCCATGGGCTTGTCAGTATGAAGCGGCGCTCGGTGGAGGCAGGCGGAGATCTGGAGATCTCGTCGGAGCCGGGATGCGGCACTTCTGTGGTACTGCGGGTACCGTTGAAAGCGGGTTAGACTTCCAACTGAAGATTTTGCGCGGCGCTTGTGACTTGGAGTTCGAGATACATTGTGAGGTTCCGGCACGCCTCCATGATGCGCATTCTGGGTCTGGCACGCGAACCTGGTGACAAGCGCACGGGGACCTTCACCAAGCGGCATCGTATTGCTGTTGGGCGCCTGGACCATCGCGCGTTCTTTACCGGATGGAAGCATGGCGGTGAGAACATCTCCCATGTGCTGAAACAGCGCGCCCGCGAACTGCCGGCGCCCATCCAGATGTGTGATGCGCTGTCGCACGAGGAGAGGCTACGTTTTCATCAGGAGCACAGCAAACCGTTGATGAAGGGGCTGCAGGAATGGATGGAGGCGCAGTTGGCGGAGCACAAACGGAACCGAACTCCGGCCTGGGCAAAGCCATCTCCTATTAGCTGAATCAACGGTCGAGGCTGACGCCTTTCCTGCGGTAAGCCGGCGCGCCGCTCGACAACCTCGTGGAGGCGCCCTGAAGAAAGCCATGCTGAATCGTAGGAACGCCCTCTTCTATAAGGCGCTGAACGGGGCCGGGGCGGGCGACCTGTTCATGAGTCTGATCCATACCTGCGAGTTGAATGGCGCCAATACCTTCGATCACGGAGTTGCAAAGGCAGGCCGAGGAGTTGAATCTGCTCCTCCGAGTGGATGCCGTGGAACTACCGCGAGACACTGGCACGCCTGGCACGACCTGCTCGCGCGTAATATCAGGATCTCTTCCTGGGCGAAAAGGATCGACTGTGGCCGTAGTCAGGTGGCGGTCTGAAAGGCCCATAAAACAGGCTTCGGCACACACAAAATCCGATACCTTTTTTGGCCGTCCCCAGTCACTATCCTATTCGCTTTCAGGCGCAGAGTCTTCGATATAATGTGGCGATTATGTCGCGCGCCCGTGCGTCCGTGTTTCTTCTCTGCGTATGCGCCTGCTCTGCTCAAGTATTGGACAATCCCCATCCTTCTGCCGCATTTCCCGGAGACTGGCTTCAGTTCCGCAGCGACCGGAAACTGACCGGCCGCTCACGCCTTGTCGGCAGCATCACTTCGCCACCGCGGATTCTGTGGTCCGTTCCCATTGGCGCGAGACAGACCTGGGTCGCGTTTCAATCGAGCGCGGGAAACAGCGCGTCGGTGAATCTGCCTGCGGTCGACTCCAACGCCGGAGCGCTCGCGGCCAACTCGACCTGGGGCATTGGGCCGCCAGCATATGATTTGAATCACAACGGTAGTCCGGTCGTCTTTCCAGCCGTCGATTCTCAGACGAAAATCGGCAACTTCATCCCTGGAAGCACGAATTTCCAAGAAGTCCAGTTCGACAGTTGTTTTAATCAGCAGAATAATAACGCCACGAACTGCGTGGGAGCGGCGGGAGTGTCCGGACATCTTTATCAGTGGCAGAACGGTTCGTGGGTCGAGCAATGGAAAACTCCACCCATTTCACGCATGTTTGTGGCGCAGACGATCGTAGGAGATTTCGATCACGATGGGAAACTTGAAGTTGCGGCCGAGCCCTGGTATGACCTCCAGGTTTACGACTTGCTGACTGGCGCCCTCAAGACCTCGGCGCAGGCGATTCCGGACAATGTACTCACCGGACGCGAGTATGGCTGGCTGGGAGCATACGATCTGAATGGCGATGGGATGCAGGAATTCGTCGCGATCGGCCTATTTGAGAACTTCATCTCAGTGATGGGCTGGAAAGACGGGCAGCTCATAAAGCTGTGGGACCACACTATCGAAATTGTCCATGATCTTGCCCAAACCATTCACGCCACGACCACCTATCCTGTCCAGGACATCGACGGCGATGGAATCCTGGACGTAGTTACGTCGATTTACAACGAGAACGGCGACAAGCAATGGCATGTTGTCGCCCGCGACGGCATGACCGGGGACGTTCTGCTGGACCAACCAGGTCGATACCTGTTGGGCATGACGGATGTGAATGCGGACGGGGCGGCTGAGCTGTTTACAATCGCGACGACCGGTCAGCTCACACCGCAGTACGGGACGCTGGACGTTGTGAGTTTTAAGGGAAGAACTCTGACAACTCTGCTGGAATTGAGCGGAACCGGCCTGGCGACACAGCAAGTGCAAAATCTGCCGTTGAATATCAATACTGAGAGTCAGTTGCTAAACATAGTTGCCGGGCCTGTCACGAAGGGTGGTTTGCCTGCTTTCTTCACAAGCCGTCTTGTAGATGCGGCCCATGGCACGATCGAGCTGACGCCGTGGCAATGGTCAAACGGGAAGTTGGCGAAGCTCGGAACCATTACGGGGCCTCATCTCCAGGTTTTGGCGACGCGACCTGCCGATCCCGGATCACCCGGGTTCCTGATCTCAGCAGCGGTCAGTGGGAACAACAGCGGGAGCATCGCGATAAGCGGCGTAAGCGGGACCGTAGTTCAATCCAGCGTCATGCGAGCCCCTCTATCGAGTGCTGTGGTCGGCCACCTCCGGCCCCAAGATCCACCCACAGTTATCGTGCAGGACGCTCTGGATGAATTAGTCGCGTTTCGGCCCTCTTCGGCGACGGGCAGCGGAACTATAGTATGGACTCACGCGGGCCACGGCGCGTCCACTGGTGACGCTACCGGTACGGGCCAAAACGAGTCGGCCGGCGCACTCCTCGCTTCCCTTACTGGCGATGGCACTCTCCAGACCCTTGCAGAAACCACCGGAGCGTCGGGCCAGGCCCGGATAGTCGCCATTCAGCCCGACGGCAGCGACCTCTGGACAAGCGATTTTAGCGGGTTTCCCGCGGCGTCGCCTGCGCAGAACGAGCCGGGCGTAACACTGCTTTATGCGGGGCGATTCAGAAATGCCGACCGCGAGGATGTCGTCGTTTCAACGCGTAGCGAAACGATTACCACCGATGAGATCAACCTGGTGGATGGCAGCAGTGGCCAACTTGTTTGGAATGACAAGAACGGCAGCGATCCCAGCCTGATACCGGCTCCGACGCACGACGATACGGGATTCGGATGGCACGCGGTTTACGACTGGGATCATAATGGCCTCGACGATCTAGTTGGCTTCACACTCAACTATTGGGTGAAGAACGGTACGGATCAGAACCTGTTCGACCGCTATCTCGTATCGCCGAGCGTAGCAGTAGAGAACACTATCGGTTTGGTATTTCCGCCAGACTCAAGTTGGCCAACCGAATTCTATCCCGTTGCGGGTATACCGGTTATCGGAGACTTCCTCAATAACGGAACCGATACCATCCTGTATGGTGGGAGCCAATACCTGCTTGGTCTTATCGATCCGCTCAGCGGAAAGGGAATTTGGCAGAGTCCCGCCTTCCCCGGGCTCCCCGGCTACCTTCAGGGAATAGCGGATCTCGATGGAGATGGAACTTTGTCGCTGGTCAGTGCCGGCGCCGCCGCACCGGATGGAAGCGCGGCGCTGAGCGTCAACCGCGCCAGCACTGGCGAACTGCTGTGGTCTATCCCGCTGCCAGGTTGCGTAAGGGGCGGACAAATCGCTCCAGGGCCAGTAAGCGTTGGCGATATTAATGGCGACGGGCGCGACGAAGCCGTCTTTACTTGCGGCACCAACGTCTATGCGGTTGGGGCGGACCCCGGAAACCGATCGGGGAAAATTCTATGGACGCTCAACCTGGGCACGGGGTTCGACAGATCCGATAGTCCCATCCTCGCCGACGCTGAAGGGAACGGACGTCTGGAAATCATCGTGGTGGGATCGAACGGGTACATCTATGGGATCGGTTCGCTGCCTTCCACCGCGCCCATCTCGCCAAATGCTCCAGTGATCGAAGCGAATGGTGTGGTGGACGGCGCTGCCTTTCTTCCGGGCAAAATCGCTCCCGGCAGTTGGTTCACCATCAAAGGCACGAAGCTGAGCGACGGAAAATATCAGGCTGCTGCGGTGCCACTGCCGCAGCAACTGGGAGGCACGGTAGTAACGGTGAACGGGCAAATCGCTAGATTGAGCTACGTCGACACGGGCCAAATCAATGCCGAAATGCCACCCGATATGCCTGTCGGCCCGGCGAGCGTAGTAGTGACAAATAAGGCCGGAAGCAGCGGGGCCGCCACGGTACAGATCGTGCCGGCAATGCCGGAGATTTTCCAATACAGCGGAAATAGAGCAGTCGCACAGAATGTCCCGGACTATAGCCTCAATAGCCCCGACAATCCGATATCAGCGGGCGGAAGCCTGGTGGTGTACTTCACTGGCGGTGGGCTGGTGAATGGCGATCGACGCATCGGCATACCTGCGTCTCTTACAACTCAAATGCCGTTACGGTTAGCGACAACTGTGATGGTTGGTAGCCAGCAGGCGCAATTGGTTTTCTCCGGTCTAACGCCGGGGGCGATAGGTCTATACCAGGTCAACGCTACAGTTCCGGCAAGCCTCTCCCCAGGCGAGTATCCTGTCACAATTACGGTAGGGGGTGTCACGAGCAGCACGGCCGTGATTTCAGTAAAGTAGGAACGCTGACGCTCCGAACGCTGCGAAGCAGAGATCCAGCGCTTTTGAAACTACAAACGGTTCCCGAAAGATCACGATACATTGACCGACGGATATTCGGACCATGAAATCCATCGTCCTGCTGGCGGGGTTAGCCGTTGCTCACGCTCAGTCGCCGGCCTTCGATGTCATCTCCATCAAGTTCTCCTCGCCTGACGCCGGATCGACAGTTGGCTCGCGCGGTGGTCCTGGCACCAGGACTCGGGAGTCTGGACGTGCCAGAACATGTCCCTCAACAACATCGTCTGGATCGCAGGAGTCCGGCTCTGAACCGCCAAAGGAAGCACCGCCTCCGGTACCGCAGCGCCCCTCGCTTGGTCCCGATGGGTTCCCTCTCGCGATACCCGGCATCTCCGGCGTCGACATCACCAGAAATCGTGCCCGCGGCCAGTGGCTTCGCGCGAAGATGGAAAGGCTTGTCCGGGATCTCGATAACCAAGCCGGCAAACCCGTGGTCGATGCCACGGGCCTGAAAGGGACGTACGACTTCTCCCTCTACTGGGTCCCCGACGCCGAGAAGGTTCCGACCGAAAACTGAAAACAAGTCTGGTCTGACGAAACTGGCAGAACCAAGTCGCAACGCAGAACGAGGAGGCGGCACGGCCATGTTAGACTCGGCGTATGTTTCGAAGGGCAGAAGCGGCCGTCTTTCTGCTCACCGCGTTAGCTGCATGGGCTGAACGACTGCCGATCCGGGTTTATGGGACTGCCGACGGTCTGTCCAGCACCAATCTGAACTGCATCGTTCGCGACTCCCGCGGCTTCCTGTGGTTTTGTACCACTGAAGGCCTGTCGCGGTTCGACGGTTACACCTTTACGAACTACGCTTTCGGCGAGGGTGGAACCATTCGCGCAAAGGTGGGCCGTGCGGCTGTCGATTTCCTGGAAACCAAAAACGGGGAGTTATGGGTAGCGGCCCCGCGCGCCCTATGCCGCTTCAATACCTTTCCCGCGGCCGGTAATGCACTCTCAGAATGTTATCAGCCGGCTGGACTCCCCTCTGAGGGACATGTGTCACGAATTGCCGAAGCCGCGGACGGAAACATCTGGCTGCTGCACAATGGCGGTCTTTTCCGATTTGTCCGCACGGAGCGCCGCTTCGAGTCTGTCGATGTGGGTAGGCCTGAGTGGTGGACCAACCTGATGCAGGATTCCGATGGCAGTCTCTGGCTGGGCGCAGAACGGGTTCTGGCTCACCGGCTGCCGAATGGCGCCTTGGAGCGTTTTGGGGAAGGGGAAGGTTTGCCAGTCGATTCCGGCCATTACTTTCGAGTCAGTTCCTTTCTGCGCGACCGCGAGGGACGGTTGTGGATCGGCACCTGGCAGGGTCTGTGCCTGATGACAGCGCATCCTAAGCCTGGTGTGCGCGCGGTGGAGCATGTGTATACGGTCCACGACGGGCTGCCCGGAAATGTCGTCTTAGACATATTCCAATCGCGCGATGGCAAGCTGTGGGTAGGCAACGAAAAAGGGTTGAGCGAGTGGAGCGCTCTCGAAAACCGGTTTCGCAGCTACACCGCGCGCAAGGGTTTCAACCTGTATGGTGTCGATGGACCAGCGCTCGCCGATCTGGCGGAGGACTCCAGCGGGGATCTATGGATGTCCGGACCAACCCGCCTGGCGAGCCGCAGCTTCATCTCTTACAGCACTGTAGATGGGCTGAATAGCAACGAGATCAAGGCTATTTTCGAGGACCACGATGGCCGGCTCATCGCCATTTCCGCCGATCCGCGGCCGCGCCATTTGAACGTCTTCGACGGCGAGGCGTTTCACCCGGTTTTGCCCCGCCTGCCCGGCTGGATCCACGATTTCACGTGGGGGCAGAGCCAAGTCCACTTCCAGGACCATACCGGCGCCTGGTGGGTTGCCGGCAGCGGCGGCGTGTGCCGTTATCCAAAAGTGGGCCGCGTGGAGGAGTTGGCCCACACTCTGCCGGAAAGGATCTACACCACGCGCGATGGCCTTCCCGGTGTCGACATCTTCCGGTTGTTTGAAGATTCGCGGGGCGACGTGTGGATCTCGGCGATCGGAAGTGACACGGTCTCGCGCTGGTCACGTGCTACCGATCACATCGAAGTCTTTAGTCACGGGGAAAGAGGCAGGGCGCTGGGTACGCCCATCGCATTTGTCGAAGACCGCGCGGGCGATGTTTGGATGAGCTTCTACTGGCACGATCTGGCTCGTTACCGCAAAGGCCGTTTCGAGGTCTTCACCACTGCCGAGGGAGTGCCAGAGGGATCGCTGCCGGCGTTGTTCGTCGACCACGCAGGACGCCTGTGGATGGCGTCCCGAGGACAAGGCTTGGCCCGGCTGGACAATCCCTCGGCCGAACGGCTGCAATTCCGTTTCTACGGCATGGAGGCCGGGCTTTCCAGCAACGAAATCTCGTGCATCACCGAGGACCGATGGGGCAGGATCTACGCAGGCAACCCGCGGGGAATCGACCAACTGGACCCGGACAGTGGACGGTTCCGGCATTACGACGAATCAGCGGGGATCCTGACGCCAGGCAAATTGGCTGCGGCTTATCGCGATCGCCACGGGAATCTCTGGTTTGGTGGTGAGACCCTGTCGAAATTCGTGCCGGAACCGGACGATGCGAATCGGCCGCCTCCTCCCATCCGCATTACCCGTATACGCGCGCGCGGTGGATGGTATCCGATTTCCGAACTGGGACAGAGCACAGTGGATGGGATCCGCTTACACGCGGCGGAGAACTCGATCCGGTTCGAGTTCGCGAGCCTGAACTTCGATGCCGGAGAGAACATCCGGTTCCAATACAAGCTGGAAGGCAGCCCGCAGGATTGGAGTCTTCCCTCGGGGTCGCGCACGGTAGATTTCGCCAGCTTGTCGTCCGGCTCCTATCGTTTCCTGGTCAGAGCGGTGAATGCGGAAGGACTGATCAGCGAACCGGCTGCTTCCGTGGCCTTCGTCGTCCTGCCGCCGGTCTGGCAGAGGTGGTGGTTCGTAATACTTGTGGCCACGGGATTGTCGATGACGATTTTAGGCGCGCATCGCTACCGCCTCCGCCAACTGCTGGAGATGGAGCGGGTGCGCACGCGGATCGCTACGGATCTCCACGACGATATCGGATCCAGCCTGACGCAGATCGCGATCCTGAGCGAGGTGGCGCGGCGAAGCCCGGCTGCGGACTCCACAGAGCGCGTGGAACCGCTAATGCACATCGCCGACCTGTCGCGGGAATTGGTGGATTCGATGAGCGATATCGTGTGGGCGATCAATCCGAAGAGGGACCACCTGAGTGACCTCGAACATCGCATGCGGCGCTTTGCGAGCGATGTTCTGGCCTCGCGCGACATCGAGTTCGACTTCGTGGCTCCGGCGGAAGGGCAGACGCCGGTGCGCACGGAGGTGCGGCGACATGTGTTCCTGATTTTCAAGGAATGCGTCCACAACATGGTGCGGCATGCGGGCTGCCGGAAGGTGCGGATCGAGATGCTGATGCGCGGCGGCAGCCTGGTTCTGCGCATGAGCGACGATGGCAAGGGCTTTGCGCAGGAGGGGAATGGGCACGGCCACGGGCTGGCGAGCATGGAGCGGCGCTCGGCGGAGGCAGGCGGAGACCTGAAGATCTCCTCGGAGCCGGGATGCGGCACCACAGTGGTACTGCGGGTACCGTTGAAAGCGGGTAAGAATGCCACCTGAACAGGTGGCGCGGCAGCAGTACGCAGCATGCAAAATAGGATGATGCAGTCCATCCCTGTGGGCACGAACACGCTCACCGTCGCGGTGATCGAAGACCAATCGAAGATCCGCGCGGGCTTGCAGGTGCTGATCAACGGAACGGCCGGGTACCGTTGCATCGCCGCCTTTTCGAGCATGGAGGAGGCTCTCAGCCGGTTGGAAGGTCTGGAGCCGCAGGTCATCCTGCTGGATATCGGGTTGCCTGGGATGTCGGGAATTGAAGGCGTTCCGCGGTTGAAGGGGCGATGCCCGGGCGCGGCGATCCTGATTCTTTCGGTCTACGACGATGATGGCCGCATCTTCGCGGCGTTATGCGCGGGCGCCGATGGATATCTGCTCAAGAATACGCCGCCGGCGCGCCTGCTGGAGTGCTTGCGCGAAGTGGTGGATGGCGGAGCTCCCATGTCGTTAGAGGTGGCGCGCAAAGTGATCACGCTGTTTCGGGAATGCCGTCCGCCGGAGCACTCGGAGCATGAACTGACGCCTCACGAGACCAGAGTCCTGAGATTGCTGGCGGAAGGGCACAACTATAAGACTGCGGCTGCGAAGCTTGGTCTGAGTGTGAATACGGTGTCGTTCCACATGCGGCGGATCTATGGGAAGCTGCACGTGCATTCGAAGTCCGAGGCAGTGGCGAAGGCGCTGCGCAGCGGGATCGTGCGGTAGCGCGTCGCGGAGGCATGCCTGGTTGACGAGCGAAAAGTCTCGACATGAGTGTCGGGGCGGCAAACAGGAGTGGTCTTGGGCTGCTTTGTCGCCATGGATTCCGATGAAAGCGGCGCGTTCGCCGGGCAGATCGGCTCGGCCATGGCATCACGCCGCGAACCCCCAACCCCTAACCCCCAACTCCTGCTTTCAAGGGTGTTTGCGCCACGTCGGAAAGCCTACCTGTTCAGGTGGTGATTTGAAAAATTGGACATCGTATTCTGACTCTGCCGAAAGGGGAAGATCATGGCGGCGTCGCATCGAATCGGTGGTCTGTTGGTCCTAATTCTCGCCACGCAGTGGGTTGCAAGCGCGCAAATCAATAGTTACATCGTTCGTAAGAGCCTCATCTACAACCAGACGAGTGACAGCCAACAGCCAACGCTGAACAGCGCTCTCGGTGCTGTCGAACTTGATGCAACCAAGCCCAGCGATCTGACGGCCGCGCAGGTTACCAGCACGAGTCCGCTTTCTCCAATGGGGCTTTCTGTCGGGGGCGGAACCCTCTACTCATTTGAGCCGGCCTTTTCGAGCAAGACCACTTTGGACACCGATTTCCCCAACGGCACCTACACTTTTCGAATCAGTGGAGGCACGTTGGGAAGCGTGTCCGCGACCGTCAGCACTCCAGCATCCGACGCGTACCCTCCAATACCCTTTCTCGCCAACAACGCAGTCGCTTCACTACAGGGTATGAACCCAAATGCACCGTTGACGCTGACATGGAATTCCTGGACTCCTCCCGCCGGAGTCACCAGCACTTCGACCTCCTTCGCGATCTTCAGGGCATCCGATTTCAGCCTAAAGTTTGATGTTGGCAGCGGGAACCTCTTAACGTCCGCAACGATTCCAGCCAACCAACTGGACGGGCGGACCCAATACGTATTGCAGCTCGAGTTCTTTGCCGCGATCGATAGGCCCAACGCGGGGTTCGCTACGGCACGTTCGGAAGTCGCGTACACGATCACAACCCAAATCACTTTCACCACCGGCGGTTCTGCTCCGGCCTGTCCTTTTACCTTGTCGGCGAGCTCGGCTTCGGTCGGACCGGCCGCCTCCACAGGTAGCGTACAGGTTTCGGGACCGCCCGGCTGTGCGTACACCGCGTCCGCGCCTTCCGGGGGGTTTGTGACCATTACCAGCGGCGCGAGCGGGTCCGGTTCGGGGACGGTCACTTATAGCGTCCAGCCAAACTCGAGCCCGACGTCCCGGTATGAGTTCCTCAGCATCGCGGGACTAAACTTCGATGTCTTCCAGTTGAACGGATGTGTGCTTGGCCTGACGCCGGGCAGTCAATCCTTCCCGCCAGGAGGCGGCACCAGCAGTTTCAGCGTCGGCGCTTCGAGCGGCAACTGTGGATTCACGGCGTCATCGAGCGATCCGTCGTTTCTGACCATCAACGGCTCGAACTCGGGTTCGGGTAGTTCGACGGTGAGCTACACCGTTGCTCCCAATTCCGCGAACTTCGGGCGGACCGGAACCATTACGGTAACGGGACAAGGCGCCGCCGCTGGCCAGACGCAGATCTATACCGTGATCGAGGCGGGCAACGGCTGCAAGTTCGCGTTGGCGCAGGCCAGCCAGGCAATTGGCGCGGGCGGCGGGACCGGTTCCGCATCGGTGCAGGCGCCGGCCGGCTGCTTTTGGACGGCCACAAGCTCCAGCCCGTTTGTATCGATTACAGGAGGCGCAAGTAGTTCGGGCAACGACACGGTGAGTTACACAGTGCAGCCAAACTCCGGGAGCGCGCCGCGCACCTTGAGCCTGACCATCGCCGGGTTGCCATACCTGGTGGTCCAGTCGGGCGCTGCCACGTTGAACTGCACACCGAGCGTATCGGCGCCGGCGCAGGTGGCGATTGAGGGACGCACCGAAATTCTGGGAGATCTCATGCTGGCGTGCACCGGATTGACGAGCACTCTCACGGCCGACATCTCCCTGACGCTGAATACCAATGTGACGAATGCCATATCCAACGGATCGAGCGACGCGATTCTGGTGAACGGAGCCACCACGAGCAACGGAGTCGTGGCCGGTTACAACACTGTCTTCTGGTCGGGCGTTTCGCTCGTGCCCAACGCGGGGAACGCCACCGTGCATATCTCGAATGTCCGCGCAGATGCCAGTCTGCTAGGCACGCCGGCGAGCCTGCAATCGACGCCGGTGATCGGCGTGATCGGCGTAAGCGCAAACGTACCGGTGCCCGTTGCCAACCCGGCGCAGATTCTGGCATACGCCGCACCGACGCTGATCCTGCAGGAGACGGCAACCACCTTCCAGGGCGCTCAGGCCCTGGCGATTCAGTTCGAGGAGGGCACTACGACGGCCTTTCACGCGGCCGGCAGCGTGCCGGCTACGCGCTTGCGAGTGGTATTGAGCAACGTCCCGGCGAATGTCTCCGTGTTGGCTCCGGTGTTCAACAGCGATTCGGTCCCCCAAGCGCAGTTGCTGACAGGGACCGATCAATTCGGCGGAAGCGGGACCCCCGTGAACGGCCAACCAGGCCAGTATCAACCAGTGGTCGCGAGCGGTGGGGTGGTGAGCGCCACATGGATCGTGATTTCGGCCGATCCTAATTCGCTCGAGACGAATACGTTTCCACTGATTCTGCAAGGGGCGACGGCGCAGACCCTGAGTCAGATTCAGGTGGACGCCAGCTACGCGCCGGTGAGCACGGTGGGTGTGGCAAGCGCGATCAGCCCGGCGGCAGCGGTGCCGCGCTTCCGCGACTTCTCTGTGGCGCAACCTTTGGTCAATTTACGCGCTACCAGTTCCGCGACGGTGACAGGGTCGGCGACAGCTTCGAACAATGCCCGGTCTTCGCTGTTGGCCCACACGGCGGGCCCCACCGGCAGCGTCAGGGATCAGTTCGACAACGACAGCCCTAACCCTGCGATGAATGCGATGGCCACAGAGACGGCTCCGGGAAGCACGATCACGGGCTGCCAGCCATCCCCGCAGGGATCGTGCCAGATCTCGGATTCGGGGGATAGCGCAGTTGCCGACTTGGGAACGATTGCGCCGGGACAGAGCGTAACGCTGGTTCTGACGGTGAGTCCCAACAACTGCATCAGCGGCTGTACCGTGGGGCACCAGGTAAACGTGAGCGCGGCAGTACCGAACGCCGACCTGAAGGCGAGCGAGTCGAGCAGCAACCTGACGTTTGCCGGTTGTGGCTCCGGGACTGCGGTCGCGCTCAGCCCCACGGGAGGCGCGACGCAGAGCACTAGCGTCGGGACTCCCTTCGCCAACCCCCTGCAGGCGACCCTCACCGACGGGTGTGGCTCGCCGGTGCCCAATCAGACCGTGACTTTTCTGGCGCCAGGGAGCGGACCCAGCGCGGTCCTGTCGAACGTCACGATGACAACCAACGCGAGCGGTGTGGCGTCTGTGATGGCGACGGCGAACGGTGTTCCAGGCAGCTACCTTGTAAGCGCGAGCGTGGGAGGCTTGACCGCCACCTTCTCGCTGACAAACACTCCGGCGAATGGAGGCGGAGGTGGCGGGGGCAGTTCGGGCAAGACCGCGACGCAGAGCAGCACATACCCCGGATCGCCACCTGCCGGAGTAGCGATCGACGGCAAGACCGACGGTAACTATTTCGACGGCTCGGTGACCGCCACCAATCCGGAAGCGAACCCTTGGTGGCAGGTGGACCTCGGAACGGCAATGACGGTGGGGACCGTGGTGATCTGGAACCGGACGGATTGCTGCGGCTCGCGGTTGAGCGACTATTGGGTGTTTGTCTCGAACACGCCGTTTCTGGTAACAGATACGCCGTCGACATTGGCGTCGCGGCCCGGTACCCTCGCCAGTCACCAGACTGCCGTGCCCGCTCCTTCGGTCTCGATTCCGTTCGGCACCACGGCCCGCTATGTACGGGTGCAACTCAGCGGCTCCGACGTTTTGAGCCTGGCCGAGGTGCAGATCGTCAGTAGCGTTACATCGATTGTTCCAGTGGCGAGCCAGAGCTCGACGTTGCCAGGCGCTCCTCCAGCCGGTGTGGCGATGGACGGCAATACGGATGGTAACTTCTTCGATGGCTCGGTCACTGCCACGAATTTCGAGACGAATCCATGGTGGCAGGTGGATTTAGGGACGGCGACGACGATCGGCTCTCTTGGGATCTGGAACCGGACGGACTGCTGCGGTTCGCGGTTGAGCGACTATTGGGTGTTTGTGTCGAACACGCCGTTCCTGGCCACGGACACACCGGCGACTCTGGCATCGCGTGCGGGAACGTTCGTCAGCCATCAGACGACAGCGCCGAATCCGTCGGTTCTGATTCCGGTTGGCACCAGCGCCCGTTATGTGCGCGTGCAACTCAGCGGCACGGATTACTTGAGCCTGGCTGAGGTCCAGGTGATCAGCAGTACCGAACATGGCCCCGTCGTGGCGAGCCAAAGCTCGACATTCCCGAGCGCGCCTTCGGCCGAAGTCGCAGTTGACGGGAATACGGACGGCAACTTCTTCGACGGCTCGGTGACGGCGACGAATCTGGAGGCAAATCCGTGGTGGCAGGTGGATCTCGGGACGGCGACGACGGTTGGGACGGTGGTGATCTGGAACCGGACGGATTGCTGTGGGTCGCGGCTGAGCGACTATTGGGTGTTCGTGTCAAATACGCCGTTCCTGGCGACGGACACGCCGGCGACGTTGGCATCGCGTGCGGGGACGTTCGCCAGCCATCAGACGGCGGCGCCGAATCCGTCGACGGTCATTCAGTTCGGCGTACTGGGTCGTTACGTACGCGTGCAGCTCAGCGGGTCGAACATTCTCAGCCTGGCGGAGGTCCAGGTACTGGGTACAAGTGGGCCCGCGAAAGTGGCGAGTCAAAGCAGCACGCTGCCGGGAGCGCCGGATGCGCGTGTGGCGATTGACGGCAACACCGACGGCAACTTTTTCCACGGGTCGGTGACGGCGACGAACCTGGAAGCGAATCCGTGGTGGCAGGTGGATCTGGGTGTTCCGATCGCGGTCAACTCGGTGACGATTTGGAATCGGACGGATTGCTGCGGGTCGCGGTTGAGCGACTATTGGGTGTTCGTTTCGGATACGCCGTTCCTGGCGACGGATACGACGGCGACCCTGGCATCGCGGGCGGGTACCTTCGCCAGTCACCAGACTAGTGCGCCCGCGCCTTCCGTGACGATCCCGTTCGGCGTCCAAGGGCGTTATGTTCGCGTACAGCTCAGCGGCACAGACTATCTGAGTCTGGCTGAGGTACAGGTGTCTGGCCAATAGGTCCGCGCGGGCGTCTTGGCAGATTTTGGAAGGCTGCCATAAGGAGGGACAATGCATCATCGCACGAGTTCCCGGGGATTTGTCTGGCAAATCAGTGCCGATCCACTGCAAGCACTGCTCTACGACTTCGATATCGATCACGACGATCTCAAGAGTGCGCACCTGGAGTTTCTGGATACCAAGGTGCTCGGGGCGATTCAGGCCGGATCGAGGAAGAAATGGCGATTCAAAGTGGAAGGACGGGCGAGTCGCAGCGGCACTGAGAAGCACAACTTAGGGCTTTCCCAAAAGCGGGCACAGAAAGCGTATGAGTATGTGACAAAGAAGGCGCACGGGGATTTGTTCGCCGAGGCGCAATGGGTGGGTGAAGACAGGGCGGCGCGCGATGGCCAAAAAGACGGCAAGGAGAACATGGTCTACCGCGCGGTGCTGGTCGATTTGTGCGGAGAAGATAAACCGATTCCTCCTCCGCCTCCCCCGCCGGTCATTGCCGCTCCCCCGAAGCCAAAGACCCTGCCGCCCAATAAACCGTTTCAGATTCGCATGCTGGATGGGGCTTCGGTGACCTACACCCTTCCGCTTCCAGGACCGATCCAGAAGGTAATGCAAGCGGGCGTTTCTCGGGACTCATACACGTTTGAGATTCGCGATGTGGAAGCCAATGTCTCGTGTGTGTATCTGTTCGAAGCAATGGGAAAGACGCTGGGCCCGAGCCTGTCGGTGAAGAATGTAGGGGGCGGAAAGACGCTCGGTGGCGACTGGAACGACTTCTCAGGACCGCGTTGGATCTCGGTTGAGGATTTCGAAGGGCCTGCGACGCTGGAGTCGGCGGGGGTGTCCCACGGGGCGGCGTCGCATGGGTCGACGACGTTCATGTTCCGGCCTCTGCATTGGTACTCGGTGGCTTTCGGATTTCGCATTCCTAATTTTAAGACCGGGAGGACGGTCGGATCTCCCGGGGTGGGAGTCGCGAGTACGACGGGTTCGCTGAAACTGCTGAGTAAAGCAGCGGGCTCGAAGTAGGAGGCCCGGAACGTCGAGTGGCGCCATGGATTCCGATGAAAACGGCGGGTTCGCCAGGCAGCTAGGCTCGGCTACGGCGACACGCCGCGAACCTCTAACCCCCAACCCCTGCTTTCAAGGGTGTTTGCGCCACGGGTACCCTAGACACGGCCGGCACGAGTGCCGAGGACAACTCCATAGCCGACGCGGTCGAGGAAATCCAGCATCGCGGAGGCGACTTCGTCGACGTGCGTTTCGAGGGCGAAGTGGCCGGTATCGAGGAATTGCACGACAGCATTAGGATTGTCGCGGCGGTATGCTTCGGCGCCGGCAGGAATGAAGAACGGATCGTGACGGCCCCAGATCGCGAGCAGTGGAGGCTCAAACTTGCGCAAGTAGTCGTGGAATGCGGGGTAGAGCTTGACGTTGTTGGCGTAGTCGAGGAAGAGGTCCAACTGGATTTCCATATTTCCGGGCCTGGCGATCATGGCAGCGTCGAGGGTGTAGCCTTCGGGCGCGATGCGTTCGGGGTGCGGCACGCCGTGGGTACATTGCGAGGCGAGGCCCGCGGGTGACAGCTCCCTTCGCACCGCTTCGCGATTCTCCGCTGTGGGCTCGCGCCAGTAGCGCTGAATGGGCGCCCAGGCGTCGCCGAGACCCTCCTCATAGGCGTTACCGTTCTGCGACACGATGGCTGCAACACGATCGGGCCGCGCCATCGCCATGCGTAAGCCGGTGGGTGCACCATAGTCAAAGACGTAGAGGGCGTAGCGGTCGAGACGCATCGCATCGGTGAAGGCAAGGGTCGTGTTCGCCAAGGCGTCGAACGAGTATTGGTAGTTGCGCTCGGGCGCGACTTCGGTGAAGCCGAAGCCCGGAAGGTCGGGTGCGATCACGCGGTAACGGCCGGCCAGGCGCGGAATCAACTCGCGGTACTGAAACGAAGAGGTGGGGAATCCGTGAAGTAACAGAACCACCGGAGCATCCGCCGGTCCTGCCTCACGATAGAACACAGAGACGCCATCGGCGTTCACTCTGCGGATGTTAGTACGCGGCACCATGCTGATGGAACGGGCAGGCTTTGTGCCAAACTGCGGCTGTTGGTAGCGGCCGAGATAAGTTGCGGGAGGCGTGCCAGGGGATGTCGGCAGGGCGACAGTGCGACGCGGGGTCGACTCTGGGGGGCGCAGCGAAACGGTCCGACAGTTAGCCCACGTCATTCGGCGGCATTGGCAGCCAGGGTGTCCACTACCGAGATGTTAGCGAGCAACTCTGCGGGGAAGGCGTGTCTCTGCTGGAGGTAGGCGCTGTCGTTGTAGGTGACCCAGACGGAGCCGTCGGACTTTTCCCAAACCAGAATCTTCAGCGGCAGATCGAGTGCGAGGCTCGGAGCGGCCAGCATCAGGGGCGTGCCAGCTTTCGGATTGCCGAAGATCAGCAGCTTGCAGGGGCGCATCTCCATGCCGATTCGCTCGGCTTCCCCGCTGTGATCGATGATGGCGAACAGTCTCACGCCCTTGACCTCGAGAATCTGTTCCACTCGGCGGACCGTCTGCTCCACCGAATGGTGAGACGCGATGGACACGACCCCGTTGTTTAATTCTGGCGACATTAATTCCTCCCGATCTCTTCCCGCACGTCGAGAGCCAGAGCTTCTACGGCCGCGTGGTAGGCGGGGATGCGATTCCCAGAAGCGTCGGTCGCATGCCTTCCAACAGAACCATCCAGAGGACCTCTCCTGCGCCCGCTCCGAGCGCCAGGCGGATACCGATTTCACGGGTACGGGCTGACCACGGGCTGTTGACGGTCGATCTCACGAATCGCGCGGGTGGCTGCCGAGATGGTGGCGGCGGGCGAGACGGTCGTGCGAAGCAGCAGGGAGCTGACGGGAGACGGCGCCTGCAATCCGGGGACGTGCATCGGATCCTGGGGAGCTGCGTGATCCAGGCGCCCCTGCTTCGTATTGCCGACGATGACTTCTGGCGGCGGATTGGGAGAACGCCGCCAAAAGTCTCGACAGGAGTGTCGAGACGGCAAACAGGAGTGTTTGCGCCACGGCTACCCACGCGGCTTGGAGTCGAAATATCCGCGGCTGCAGTGTCGAGCGGACGTCACTCGGCACTCTCCTGGCCTCAAATTCGAGATTTGATCGTGAGCCAGGGCGGTCACTCACTTGCCGATATCTTAAGCCTGCCGGAGTTCGAACAGCGGGCGATTGCTACAGGCCGTCGCGGTGAAGGTCCCGATCTTCACGCATCCGACCTATGCGGAGGGTCTGGTCTATCTTTGTTTCGAGCACTCCGGTGAAAGGGGCTTAAGAGCAGCATGTGGGCATACATTGTGGACGAACCGAATGGCGCCTTTCGGCGAATCGAACTGCCGCGGCCGGAGCCCGGGGCACGGCAGGTGGTGGTGCGGATACATGCGGCCGGTGTGAACCCGCTCGACACGAAGATTCGCGCGGGCCACGCCGAGCATGCGCGACAGCCTCTACCCGCGGTGCTCGGTGTTGACATGGCGGGTACGGTAGAGGAGGTCGGAGCGGGCGTGACGGAGTTTCGCCCGGGCGATGAAGTGTACGGCATGGTGGGAGGGGTCGGCGGCCTGCAGGGAACGTTGGCCGAATTTGTGGCGGCCGACGCCGACCTGCTGGCGCGTAAACCTAAGCGGCTCTCGATGCGGGAGGCGGCGGCCCTTCCACTGGTGACGATCACGGCGTGGGAAGGACTGGTGGACCGCGCTAAAGTGAACGCGGGACAGCAGGTGCTCATCCACGCCGGAGCCGGGGGAGTAGGGCAGGTCGCGGTGCAGATCGCGCGAGCATTCGGCGCGCAGGTGTTCGCGACCGTCTCGGCAGAGAAACGACAGATCGTGGAAGAGTACGGTGCAACGCCGATCGACTATCGCAAACGCTCCACTGCGCAGTATGTCGCGGAAGAGACCGGTGGCAAGGGATTCGACATTGTGTATGACACGGTGGGCGGATCCACGCTGGACGAGTCGTTCCTCGCGGTCAAGCGTTACACCGGCCACGTGTTGAGCAGTCTCGGATGGGGAACGCACGCGCTGGCGCCGCTCTCGTTCCGGGGCGCGACGTATTCCGGCGTCTTTACGCTGCTGCCTTTGCTGAGCGGAGAGTATCGCGCCCACCACGGACGGATCCTTGCGGAAGCGGCGTCTCTAGCCGACGCGGGTAAGCTGCGGCCACTGTTGAATCCGCAGACGTTTACGACGGATTCCCTCGAAGCGGCCTACCATTCAGTGGCGGGCGGTTCGCTGGGAAAGGTAGTGGTGTGCAGTAAGTTTTAGATACTGGCCCCGCGCGTAGGGCTCGCGTCGCGCCATAATCTACTCATGTATCGTCGGCGCGACTGGCTCAAGGTGATGGCGCTTTCAGGCGGACATGCGTGGGCGCAGGGCATCTCGACGCGATCGGTCAAGCCGCTGCCGAGAGGCAAGGCGTCGGGGCTTCCGTTTCATGCGCATTTCACCGACATCGCCGCGGCGGCGGGATTGGTGAGGCCGACGATCTATGGCGGCGTCGATTCGAAGCAGGCGATCATCGAGACGACGGGCTGCGGCGTGGCTTTCCTGGATTACGACAACGATGGATGGCTCGACATCCTGGTGCTCTGCGGCACCAGGCTCGAGGGCGATCCGAAGGAAGCCACGAACCGGCTATACCGCAATAATCGCGACGGCACGTTCACGGATGTGACGGACAAGGCGGGACTGCGCCGGACAGGATGGGCGTCGGCAGTGTGCGTCGGCGACTATAACAACGACGGCTACGAGGATCTGTTCATCACGTACTGGGGACAGAATGTGCTGTACCGGAATAATGGCGACGGCACCTTTACCGAAGTGACCAGGCAAGCGGGACTGCTGCATCCGGAGCGCCGATGGAGCTCCGGATGTACCTTCGCCGAGCTCAATCGCAATGGCCGTCTGGATCTCTTCGTTTCGACCTATCTGGATTTCGATCCGGAGAAAATTCCCAAGCCGGGCGCGAACGTGAATTGCACATGGAAGGGGATCGCGGTGAATTGCGGGCCACGCGGGCTGCCTCCGGGACGCTGCTATCTCTACCGCAACAACGGCGACGGCACGTTCACCGATATCAGCGAAGCATCGGGTGTTGCGGCGGCGCGCGGCAACTACTGCATGACGGCAGTGGCGGCGGATTTCCGCGGCACGGGATGGCCGGACATCTACGTCGCGTGCGACTCTACGCCGAGTCTGCTGTTCTGCAACAATCGCGACGGCACCTTCAAAGAGGCCGGACTGCCCGCGGGCGTGGCGCTGAGCGAGGACGGCGTGGAGCAAGCCGGAATGGGCGTGGGGGTTGCCGATTTCGACTTGGATGGCCGCCTTGATATTTTGAAAACGCATTTCGCGGAGGACACGAGCGTGCTGTATCGGAACAACGGAAATGGCACGTTCGACGATGTTACGGTCCGCTACGGACTCGGTGTGGAGACGCGGTACGTCGGTTGGGGCGCGGGAATCTTCGATCTGGACAACGACGGATTGCCCGATCTCTTCTGGGTGACCGGCAGCGTGTATCCGGAAGTGGAGAAGGTGCTGCCACAGTTTGCGTACAAAACGCCGCGGATCGTCTTCCGCAATTTGGGGGCAAAGTTCGAAGAGCTGATTGAAGAGGCAGGCCCAGGAATTGCGGCCGTACACGCCAGTCGTGGCTGTGCGTTCGGCGATTTCGATAACGATGGCGATATCGACGTGGTGATCGTCAACTTGAACGAACCGCCGTCGCTGCTGCGGAACGATGTAACGGGCGGCGGTCACTGGCTGAAGGTCAAGCTGGCCGGGGTGAAGTCGAATCGCAGCGCGATTGGGGCGCGGGTAACGGCGCGCTACGGCGGGAAGGTACAGGCGCAGGAAGTGCTCAGTCAAAGCAGCTTTTATTCGGTGAATGATTCACGATTGCATTTTGGTCTGGGAACTGCCGACTCTGTCGATCTCGAGATTCGCTGGCCGAGTGGGGAGAAGGAATCGATCGGCAAGGTGGCGGTGAATCAGATCATTTTCGTTCGGGAGGGGGCTGGGATTGTGAAGCGGGCTTAGGCGAGGGGAGTTGCGATAGGACTCTATCGCCGAGAGGTGCAGAGAAGGAAGATGGAGAGTCGGAGAAGGACGGATTTGGTGGACACCCGAACAGCGTCGAGATGAGTCTCGACGCGGCAAACAGGAGTGTTTGCGCCACGGGTTCCGCGAAGATACTTTTACTTTCGGTCTAGCATCGTGCCGAGGGCGGCTTCTTTGGCTTGTTTGACGCGGGCGCCTTCGGCGAAGAGTCGCTTGCTCTCTTCCAAGTCGCCCTTTTGTCTCAGGATCTGGGCCAGGGTGTTATAAGGGCCGGGATCGGAGGGATCGAGGCGGATGGCGGTCCGCAGGGACTCCTCGGCAGGCGCGAGTTGGCCGCTCTGCTTGAGTGCGGTGCCCAACATGAAATGCGCTTGCGCGTAATCCGGACGCAGGGCAACGGCGGCGCGCATTTCCGTTACGGCGCATTCGAATTCGCCGGATTGCCAGCAGGCGATGCCGATCATGTAGTGGGCCTCCGCGAGCTGCGGATCGATTTCAAGGGCGCGGGACAACTCGGCTTTCGCGGCGGGGATCTCATCCTTATTCTTCAGGGCGACGCCGAGGTTGTAATGCGCGGCGGCGTTTTCGGGATCGCGCGCGAGCAACTCGCGGAAGGCGGCGATGGCGCGGTCGAGCTCGGCCTTTTGAAGATAGGCGAATCCCAGATTGAAGCCCGCTACGTTGTTGGTGGGGGATGCGGCCAGCACCTTCTGAAACTGGGCGATGCCTTCGTCGGCGCGGCGCGTGTTGACCAGTGCGAGTCCGAGGCTGTTGCGCGCGTCGAGGTTAGACGGGTCGAGATCGACCTGGTGTCGAAAGGCCTCCACGGCGCCCGCAAGATCGCCGGTTTTCTGGAGAGCAGCTCCCAGATTGCCCCACGACATCGCGTCCTTGGGCTGCGCGGCGGTGGCTGCCCGCAAATGCGGAATCGCATCCTGGTGGTGACCCGTCGCTTCGAGCGCCTGGCCTAACTTCGACCGGTACGACGGGTTGCCCGGGTCGAGCGTGACGGCCTGTTGTAATTCGGGAAGGCCGCGGAGTTGGTCCTGATCGAGCCAGAGCGCGACGCCCAGGTGGAAGTGGGGCGGGGCGTAGCGAGGATCGAGGGCAATGGCGCGTTCGAAGTGGGGAAGAGCTTCCGGCCGGCGATTGAGCACCGCGAGCAGAAAGCCAATCTCGTCCTGGAACCGGGCAGACTTGGGATCGAGCGCAGCAGCTTCCTGATAGGCCGACAAGGCGCCGGCGGCGTCCCCTTTGGCTTTGAGCGCGACCGCTCGAGCTTCCACTTCCTGCAAGGTTGCCGCAGCGAAGGCTAAGTGGGGAAGAGCGACAATCAGTAGGAATAACCGCCGCACCCCCATATTTTACTGGATATACTGACAGGCATGGTGCCACTCCTCGCCCTGTTGCTGGAGATCAGCGCACAACACCAGGCTGCGCTCACGGCTTACAAGCAGCACAAGTTCGCCGAAGCGGTAGTCGAGTTCACGGAAGCTCTGAAGAGCGAACAGCCGGAGACCCCCGAATATGAAGAGTCGGTGCTTCTGCTGGGACAGAGTCTGTATTTGCAGTCGAAATATGCAGACGCGATTCAGTGGCTGGAGAAAGCGGTAGGAGGAAAATCTCCGACGGCCGAAGCTGCATACATGCTGGGTAACGCGTGCATCCTGAGCCAGCAGGGGGGGAAAGCGGTAAAGGCGTTCGCTCAGTTGTTTCACGTTCCGCCCGATTCGGCGGCCGCGCATCTGACCACTGCACGCATGATGATGCATCAGGATCTTGCCGACGAGGCCGCGAACCAGGCGAAGGCGGCGCTGCAGATCGACGCCAGAATTCCCGAGGCACACTTCCTCTTAGGCGAGGTTGCGATTTTCCACGCCGATATCGATGGCGCGATCGCGGAGTTGAAGAAGGAGATCGAACTGAATCCGACCTTCGCGATGGCGCACTACCGGCTCGGAGACGCGTACAGCCGCACCGAGGATTGGGATCACGCGATGGAGCCGCTGGAGCGCTCGATCTGGTTGAATTCGAATTACAGCGGGCCGTATATCCTGCTCGGTAAGGGATATCTGAAGAAGAAGGAACTGGCGAATGCGGAGGGGGTGTTGCGCCACGCGCTGCGGTTGGATCCGCAGAATCTCTCGGCGCATTACCTTCTGGGCCAGACGTTGACCCAGGAAGGCAAACCGGAGGAAGGCGAAAAGGAATTTGCCCGCTGGAAGGAACTACAGGGGAAACGGTAGCGGGTTGTCGGGTCAGGCCGGGGCGCTGCCTTCTTTCACCGTGACCACCTGATTGGCTTTGACCGAGAGTTTATCGACCACGCCGCTGGGCCAGTGGATCTCCAGGTCGGCCTTATCCGCCGTGCCCAAGCCGAAATGCACGCGCAGGTCGCTTTGTGAGATGTAGGAAGAGCCGCTGCGGACCTCGTCCATCTGCCGGCGCCCAGGGGTGTCGCAATAGATGCGCGCGCCGATCCCGGAGCGGTTTGACTTCACGCCGACAGTTTTGATGCGGATCCAGTTGTTCTTCAGGGTGCTGTCGCAACGCAGAAGCTGCGGCACGTCGTTGGTGCAATTCACCAGCACGTCGAGATTGCCGTCGTTATTGAAATCGCCGATGGCACAGCCGCGGCCGGGGACCTCTTCGAGCACACCGGGGCCTCCTTCGAGCGAGACGTCTTCGAAGCGTCCATTGCGCAGGTTCTTGTATAGCACTTTGCGCTCGCGGTAGCCCGATTCGATCTTGGTCTCGGCGACTTCGGCATAGACGTGGCCATTGGTGATGAAGATATCGGGCCACCCGTCGTTGTCGAAATCGATGAAGCTCACACCCCAGCCGAGGTACTTCGTATTCCTGCCGAGGCCGGCCTGAAAGGTCTGGTCTTCGAAGAACATCTTGCCCTGGTTCCGATATAGCGTCGAAGTGTCGCCGGCGAAGTTGGTCTTGACGATATCGAAGTTGCCGTCGCCATCGCAGTCGGCGGCGGATACGCCCATGCCGGCCTGGGGTTTGCCGTCGGCACTGTAGGCCACGCCGCTTTCAATCGCGACATCGGTGAAAGTGCCATCGTGATTGTTGCGATAGAGCGTGGACGAAGTGGAGTCGTTGGCGACGTAGATATCGGGCCAGGTGTCGTTATCGAGGTCGGAGACCAGAACGCCCAGACCGTAAGTGCCCGGAGTTTTCAAAATGCCGGACTTGGCGCTGACGTCGGCGAAGGTACCGTCGCCGTTGTTGTGAAACAGGATGTTCTTGCCACCCTGCAGGCCGGGCGGTCCGCAGGCAACCATGATCCCCTTGTAGAGGCAGGGGCCGGATTCGGGCAGCGGCGCGGTTTTGGGATCGAAGTCGATGTAGTTGGCGACGAAGAGGTCGAGGTGGCCGTCTTTGTCATAGTCCACGAAGGCACAGCCGGTGTTCCAGCGCGCCTGTCCGTTGCCGGGATTGGTGGTGACACCGGCTTTACGGGCAATGTCGGTGAAGGTGCCGTTGCCATTGTTATGCCACAGGGCGCAATCGCCCCAGTAAGTGACGTAGAGGTCGTCGAAGCCGTCGTTGTCGTAGTCGCCGGCACAGACGCCCTGGCCCCAGCCGGTGCGTGCCACGCCGGCCTTCAGTGTGACATCGGTGAAGGTACCGTCGCGATTGTTTTTGTAGAGGCGGCTGATGGGCGCCTGGCCGGCGGGCCACTTCGCATCAAAACGGGTTCCGTTGACCAGGAAGATGTCGAGCCAGCCATCGTTATCGTAGTCGATGAAGGCACACCCGCAGCCGGTGGTTTCGAGTAGAAATTTGTTTTTGGAGACGCCGCCAAAAATGGTGGTGGCGCGAAGGCCAGCTTCGCGTGCCACGTTGACGAACTGAACACCGAGTGTGGTGCCGGAGACAAGTTGGTCGAACGAGAAGACGGGAAGCGCGGCCGACAGCGAACGGATAAACCCGCGACGCGAAAACATGACGGTCCGGTTGGACCTTTCCATCTTAGCGCCTCATCGGGGAAAGTTGTGGCATCTGAGCGGGTTTCTGTCCGACAGGTAGCTCTGCCGGGCTGAAATCTGGTGAATGCTCTCGGGTCATCGGAACAGCCAGATGTCCGAGGCCGGGGCTTCAAAGAAACGCGATCATCTCTGTAACGACCTGTGGACTTTGATCTTCCAGTGGTCGAGAGCTTTTGTGACTAGAAAATCGTCCAACCACTTGAAATCGTCCGCGGGCGACATGATACGCCCCTCTAATTGGACGGCTGCTTCGCCCGGTTGTATGAATCGGATGCTCCTGATCGTTCGCACAGTTTGAACATCCGGAACGGGTGTCCAGACCTTCTCGATCGCGGCACGGCCCTTAATAAGGCTTCCGCCAAATGGAATGAACTCGGCATTTTCCGCATAGAACAGAGACAGTCGCTTTGGGTCCCGGGCGCTGCGGGCTGCTGAGAACTCCGCCACTAAATTTCGGATCGCCTGTTCGTCATCGGGCGCCCCAATGGTCCGCGGCTCCGAGCTCTTGGTTCCAGCGGAATAGTGGAGCTTCGATTCCAGGGGAGGATCGGCGAATCGAAGTATCCTGTGCAACGATTCGCTGAAGTAGTCCGATTCCCAGCGGCCCTCAAAATCACCCGGCCAGGCGCGCCGGTCAAACCATTGATGATCCGTCTGCTCAAGGCGAAACTCGGGGTATATCCGAAAAAGGTAATGAAAGAACTCGTGCTGAAACCATTGCGGCAAATAGGCCCAACGCTCTTCCAGCGAATAGTCCCGTTTCCCGAGGAAAGGTGCTGGCTTACGGATCAACCAACGATCGTCAATCACAAATACGGGAGATGCGCCATCCGGCCCAGCGTCCATACCGCCAGTCAAAAATTCCTGTTCGGCAAAATCCGGGAACTGCTCCGGCACATTCGAGGGATAGATGACCCACCACCAGTCTGTTGTCGACTTCACGGCTTCGCTCACGGCGGTCCAGACTTGCGACAAAGCGGTCTGCTCCAAACCGGCAGAAATGGTCCACAAATGACGATCCTCTACCGTAACCGGCACCTGAAGCTCGGGCAGGGAAACGATGCTGGTCTCCACGCTCATTCTTCCGGCCGTTATCGCCCTGACGTACTCCTCAAAGAGCCACAGCGATTCATGAATTATGGCTTGATGGTTACCCGCCAGGCGGGGATCCAAAGTGTGGACTGCAGATGGCCCCGCGTGGTCGCGCAGTTCCGCCCATGAGGTCGGCTGAAGCCCGATCGAACGGCCGACCAAGAGTACCGAGAGCCGCACTCGCGACGTTTTCTTCTGTGTCGATTTGGCGCCGATTCGCCAATTGACACAATCCGTCAGCATCCGCAGCGCTGAATAGCAGGCTGGCGAGCCGAAATTGAGCCCGGTGGTTCGGGCAACGTCGGAGGCCTCCCTATAGGATGTTTCCCACTCCGCAGCGCCCATCGGATGCCGATTCCAGAATGAACGAAGCAGCTCGGACGCCTCACGATAGTGGTGTCGGCGATACAAACTCTGCGCCGAGAAAAAAACATCTAGCGCTTCCCCAAAGATTGCCGAGAACCTGCCCGTGCCGTACTGATGGAGTAAGCGAACGGACGGCGCCTGCGAATCAGTTGGCTGAGCGCTCGAGACCACACAGTAGAAAGCGATCAGGCAGACCAGGCGAGGGCACACGGTCACGGTCTGGATTGTATCCCAGGCGAGGCCGAAAGTGTATGCAGTCCTGGACAAGCCGCGGAGAGGTGCTTCCCTTGTCGCGTAGGGTTTGCTGAGACTTTGACCTGGGAGTGCGGAGAGTTTCCGAGGACTGGATGGCTGCCTTTATGACCGCGGATCGCCTCACCGCGTAGTCAGCCGAGGTATGGACACATTAGCGTGGCGCGGCAACTGGTGCCGCGCCACGCTAATCGTCAGAATCGCAGAGTGCCGGAGAATTGCAGACGGCGCATGGTGCCGCCGCCCGCGAGGCCGGTGATCTGGCCGGCGCTGGGGCTTTGCACGTCACCGTTGGGTGTGCCGAGATTGGTGTGGTTGAAGAGGTTCGAGGAATCGGCACGCAGGGTGAAGCCGAGTCGCTCGGTGAATTTGAAGGTCTTCGCGAGCGTGAGGTCCTGCTGAATGAAGTGCGGTCCGAAGAGCGTGTTGATCGGGTAATTGCCGAAGGAGTTGGCAGACGGGATCAAGAACGCGCCGCCGATTCCACCAACGAACCATTGGTTCCGGTTGCCCTGCGCACCCGCGTAGGGATCACTGTTCCCAAGGTTAGGCCGGTTGTTCGGACCCTGGTTGGGTTGGCCGCCCTGCGATCCGTAATTCTCCAAGGTGGGGGAGAATCCGAAGCCGGTGTAGTAGGTGGTAATCCCGCTCAGGGTCCAACCGCCCAAGGCGGCATCTGCGGCCTTGCTCAGGTTAGCGCCGAACTTGCGTCCCCGGCCGAACGGGATTTCATACGTCTGGGCCAAGGTTAGCTGACCGCGGGGAAGCGTGTTGCTGTAGCCTTGTCCATCGGCACGGTCATAGAGGAAGTAGTAATTCGAGTCATAACCCCAACCATCGCCCCACTGGCGCTGATAGGTGTAGCTTCCCTGCAGGGTCCAGCCTTGCATGGCACGCACGACCACGGTTCCCTGGAACGAGTTGTAGTGCTCGTTGGCGCAATCGCAGTAATAGGAGAGGTCGTTCGTCCAGCCGAATTTGCCGTAGAAGGGCCGGTCCAGATTCGTGTTGGAGACGCCGGGAACGAAGATGGCTTCGTTGGGGTTGATGGTGTTGCTGGTCCCCATGAATCCATGGCGGTTGGAGTTGCCCACGTAGGCCGCGGTGAAGGTCACCTTATTGGAGAGTTGATGCTGCAGGGCAATGTTGTACTGATACACCGTCGGGAAGGTGATGGTGGCCGGGCGGAATTTCGGATTGATGCCCGCCGGCAGCGGGAAAGTCCCGTTTTGGCTTACCGTGACAGGAGCGAGAGTGGGCGGACCTTGCGCCAGGGTAAATACGTCGGTGAATCCGTTGGGCGGCTGCACACTCTGGTTGGAAAGGACCGGCGGATTCTGTGTGACGTTGTGGCCAAAGTTGGATCCAAACACGCCTAAATCGTAAGACCAGCCATAACCGGCGCGCACCACAGTCTTCGGATTGATCTGGTAGGCGATTCCCAGCCGGGGGGCGAAGTGGTGGTAGCTCATGTTCTGAATGCCATGAGAGGAGACTCCACCCACGCCAAATACGTACATCAACCCGTTGTTGAGATTGAGCGTGGCGCCATTTCCGGCGGCGTTGACCGATTCCGGATAGGTCAGTTCCCAGCGCAGGCCGAGGTTGAGAGTCAGCTTGGCGGTGGGGCGCCAGGAGTCCTGCGCATAGAAGAAGAGGCGAGGCTGGCTTTCCTGCGCATCGGTGCTGCTGCTGACGTAGCGATTGAAGTTCGTCACATCTCCCAGGAGGAAGGTCGCGAGTCCGATGCCCGGGGACGGATTCTGCCCCACTGCGGCGACGTTACCGGTGACGCCGCCGTTGAAGGTCAATTCGCCGGCGCGGTGGCTGTCGCTGGGGACACGTAAATTCTGTGCATATCGGAGATCGGCGCCGAACTTCAAGGCGTGCTTGCCGACAGTCTTGGAGAAGTTATCGACGAACTGATATTGCCGCTCGGTCTGCGTGAGCGGGCAGTTGCACTGATTCACGCCGAGGGCGTATCCAAGCTGGAATGCGTCGTTGGGCGACGGGATGTTGAAGTACGGCATGCCCGAGGTATAGGTGCTGTCAAGGTTCAAGCCGGGAATGCCGGCGTCCTTGGCAGGGCTGGTGCCGAACCCGTTGGGCACATCGAACACGTGATAGCGCATGAAACCGAAGCGGAATTCGTTGATGACGGTCGGGCTGATGGTACGCGTCCAGCCGATTGCCAGACTCTGGTTACGCGCCTGGGAGTTGCCGGCATAGTTGCCGAACTGAGGTCCGCCGGCCTCGAGCCCGAATGCGCCGGGAGCGGTTTCGGTGAATCCGGCGAAACTGTAACGCCCGAAGATCGCATTCTTCTGGTTGAGATAGTAATCTTCACGGGTGTCAAACTGATTGCCGGTGATGGCAACGGCTCCGTTGGCGGAGTAGTTATTGAGGAAGGGGGCATTACTGATTTGCTGGAGGTTGGGCAGCGGCCAATAAGCCATGATGGCCTTGGCTTGCGAACTGATCTGACTGGCGGGAATGGTGTTGTTGGGGAAGATGGTGCGCCCGACACCGGTTTGCGGGTTTCCGCTGTTGGGGTCGTAGATCGCGTAATTCGGATTGTAAGCGAGCCAGTCGCTGAAGTTTCCGGAGCGATTCTGGGCGTCGGGCACGCTGGTGACCACGCCCGCTCCCTGCGACTGGCGGTTTATCTGAACGTCGCCAAAGTAGAAAAGCTTGTCCTTGATGATGCGGCCCGCCACTGAACCGCCGAACTGATTTTGGCGGTAAGGCGCCGCGGGCAATCCGGAAAAGGGATTCGCAGCGAAACTGGTGAAGCCGGGACTGTTGAGTTGGAGGTACTCAAAAACATCTGCGTGCAATTGATTGGTGCCAGACCGCGTGGAATAAGACGCGATGCCTCCGCCCACATAGGCGAACTCCGCGTCGAAGTTCTGGTTGGCCTGCTTCACTTCCTCCACCGAGTCGAAGGTCGGGTTAATCACGATGATGCCGAGGATGGGGTCTTGGTTCGTCGTGCCATCGAGCTCATATCCCATGGAGTCGAAGAGCTGGCCGTTGACGATCATCTGAACGCTGCCCTGGGGATTCTCGTCGGAAGCGTGTTGCCAGCCGATCTTGGCGGTACCGGGATTCAGCAGTTCCATCGACTGCAGGTTTCGGCCGATATTGGGGAGGTCATTGATCAACTGCGCGGTGAAGGTCTGCGCGACGTCCGAGCGATCGGTTTGGAGCAAGGCAGCGGTGGCGACGACTTCTACTTCGGTCGTCACGTCGCCGACCTTCAAGGCCGCGTCGTAGCGCACCGACTCATCCACATGCACGTCCACAGCGTCAGACTTGACGGCTTGGAAGCCCTTAGACTCGATGGTGATGGTGTATTTACCGGGGATCAGTTGCCCCTTGACGTAGTTGCCGGAAGCGTCGGTTTCGACCTCGAAACGCGTCCCCTTATTGACATCGCTGACAGTGACCTTTGCCCCGACTACGAAGGAGCCACTGGCATCGGTTACCGTACCGAAGATGCTTCCGAAAACCTGTTGAGCACTGGCGGGCACACAGAACAGCAGCAAGAGTGCTGCTAAGCACACGATTCCTCGACCACGAGTCAGCATATAGTCCTCGCTTCTGAATTTTATGCGGGGTAAAGACGACTCAAACAATCCCTCGGACCCCAGACAGTCCGAAGTCTAGGTCGGATCATATAAAAATACTAGCTAAAAACTTCGAAACACCCGAAAACTTACGTTTCCCGCTCATCGGTTAGATGGTAAGGCTTGTGTTTGATTGGGTTTGGGTGGTGAATAGAGGGAATGCTGGGACGTGCGAAATGAGGCGTATGATCGCAATGTTAAACATCATGTTAGGACAGGTGACAGGCGTAGTATACGTCGCATTATCGGCATGATTTGGTTGGGGTAACTGTTGGAAAAGCCGAACTTCGTGGCTGACTGGTTGGACGTATGAAAAGCGGACAGGTGAGTCCACCTCGACCGATCACACGGCTGGATCTAAAAGCAAGAAGAGTCCAAATCTCGGGTGGCGCCAGAATCAGCAGCAACGATCTATGAGGGACGAAGAGGAGGCTGGCCCGACAGGTTGGAATTAGTTTCGGGGCCGGCGTTCGTGAAAGGCGACGATTTTGCTTTGAACCGGAACGCCGCCTTTGATGTGGACATCCAGGACAGCTTCGAAACGGGGCGGCGAACCCGGTTTGACCTTGCCCGCGAGTTCGAGTAAGTCATGCAGAGTATCCTCGCGGCAAACGTACTCTACCGCACCTTGCGTGCCGATGGTGGAAGTGCCCGCGAGTATCAGAGCCCAGCGGGATGGATTCAGACCGGGAACCAATCCCACGACTGCATAGTCCTCGCTGAGGGGAAGGGAACTCGGGAGGAAAACCTTGGGCTCGCCGTCTCGAGGAGAGAGATTGATCAGCCCACCCTGTCCGGACCGCGGCCCAGACTCCATCAGCCGGAACTGGAAATCCTGTAAACCAGGGACGTCGCGCAAAGGCAGGTTCTCCAGAGACGATCCGACAAAAATGACGTCGCTGCTTTCCATATCGTCAAGCGAAAGGAGACCTCCGCGCTTGACGCGAATGGCGCGGCCGAGCAGCGAAAAAGTTCGATCGAGAGCGTGGATGCTGAGTACCTCGCCGACGCCAGTATAGAAATCCACGACTTCGCGGCCGGCGTCGCGAGAGGAGACGAAGTAACGCATGCCGGTCGCAGGCTTGCCGACGAAGGTCGCGTTGCTGAAGACGACCAGGGGATCGTTCGGTCCATTCAGGAGCACGCTCCAGAAACGGCGCAGGGAATGCGTGTCGCCGGTATCGACTGCAGCACGGGTCTCGCGCCGCGGGTTGCGTTCGAGCAGTAAGGTGGCGGCTAGGGTCGCGGTGATCGCCGTCATGCAAACAAACGCGATCAGCAGCGAACGGTTGCTGCGAGGCGGTTCGACGCGAATCGCCGGCGTCTCGATGACGGACCGGACCGTGATCTTAGGCGGCTCTACTTCCTGGCATTTGGGAGAGAAGGCGAGTGTATAGGAGCCCTTTGGGAGTTCGATGGCGATTTGATCTTTGCCGCCCGGGCCGTTGTAGTATTCGATGAGCTTGGCACGCAGGCGCGCGATATTGACTCGAACGGTGGAATCGATGCGGGGATCAAATGCGCCGGTGCGGCCGAAAACCTCAACGGCGATTTCATGCTCCCGAATCGGGATCCCCGGTTCTTGAATCGCCCGATTCGCTAAGTAGCGTAGAAGCCTGCAAAGCGACTCGGATCCGCGCATGACAGCGCTGTCGATTAGTCTTTCCACCTCTGCAGCCCGAGCGTCAAGGCCCGGACCACTAACCCCTTTGGCGGGCATTTCCTGAAGTCTATCGCGCCAGTTGCGCCTTTGCAAGACCCAACTCGCCTCGCGGTGCAGACGCTCCCGCAAGGTCTTGGTGGGCAGCCGTGGCGCAAACACTTCTGTTTGCCGCGTCGACATTCTTGTCGACGCTTTTCGTGCGTCTACCGAATCTGCGTCCGCACCCCCTTCGCTTCGTTCGCGTTGGGCCTGCGGGCGCGCGGGGACGGGGCTGGTCGGATGGCGGGCAGAGTTTATTGCGCCATCAAATCACTACGTTGTTTCGCGGGCAAGGCGTCGTACAGGGCGGTGAACACGGCGTTGGTCCAGCCAAAGCCGGCTTCGTTCGAACTGTATCCGAATTGAATGCCGCGGTTCACATCCATGCTACGGCGTACTGCATCGTACTTCTCGACGATGATGCCGTGCTCGCGGTACTGCTCCAGCACCATGGACAGAAACTCGGTGGAAACCCGGTCGGCCTCGGCATTGTATCCGTAACGGCGCAAGCCTTCGACGGCAAACAACTGGAGGGGCGCCCAGGCGAACGGTGCGTCCCACTGGTTGCCGGTGACAGTGGTGCTGGTTTGCAAGCCGCCGGGCTTCTCGAAGAGCGGCAGGTTGCGGACCACGGCGGCCGCCTGTTCACGGCTGGCGACGCCGGCCCAAAGCGGCAGGAACGTGGTCGCAAATGGATATTTGCGCTGGCGCAGATGGACAAATTCGTAATCGAAGTAAAGGCCCGCCTGTTGGTCCCACAGGAAGCGATTGATGCGGTCGGAACGTTCTGTGGCGCGCTTGTCCCAGGTCGCCACATCGGAGGTCCGATTGAGAATCTTCATGATTTCGGCGGTCTGCCGCTCCATTAGATAGAGCAGCGAATTCAGGCACACCGGGTCGTAGTGGATGATATCGATGTTGAACTTGCCGAAGCGATCGGACGGATCGAAACCGGACTCGCGCATGGACCGGTCGCCTTTGTAGAACAGGGTGGTGAGGATATCGCGGCCCTTGTCGTAGTATTCGCCGACATCGTAATCGGCCACCTGGTGAGTGCGGAAGTACTGTTTCACGAGGTCGTAGTGGTTGACGCCATCCGCGTTCTTTTCGGACGAGAGGACTTCCGGGGCCGGGCCATCGCCCAGGTCGTAATAGCGGGACAGCGACGTCTCGGGAGTAAGATGCGGCGCGGTGGTCCAGAATTGGTAATACTTTTCGATTGCCGGCACAGCGTTCTGGAGCCACTTCCGATCGTGCGTCTGGGCGTACACGCCGAGCAGCATTTGGGTCAAAAAGGGAGGCTGGGAGCGCGTCAGGTAGTAGGTTCGGTTGGCGTTGAGAATCCTGCCGTAATTCCGGATCTCGTACAGGAAATTCTCCGCCATGTCCTTCGCCAGTTCGCTTTCACCGTCTCGGAGCAGGCCGAGTTGAATGAAGTAGCTGTCCCATCCGTACATCTCGTTGAACCGCCCTCCGGGTACGACGTACGGGTGCGGCAGGTACAGGAGCCCCTGCTCGCGTAATTGTGCGAGGTTCGCGGGAAGGGCATGCAGCGAGATTTTTCGAAAGTCGGCGGCGGAGAGGTCGCGGCGTAACTGTTGGTCGATATTCGACAGGTTCTCATCACGCGCCACGTACACCGGCCAAACGCCATTGGCAGGAGGTGGGAACTTAGGATCCACGGCCGCGGTCGCCAGCATCTGATTCGAACGGGCCAGCACGGGCCACGTCTGCTTGATGTAGTCGAGGATGGGCCGGCGCGCGGTCTGCGGCGCGGTCTGCGAAAGGGCGAGAAAGGACGCCAGCAGAGCGAACGACAAACGGCTGACGCGCCGGATCGATGCCGTTCCGCCATGACTGGCCTTTCTTACATCATGTCCTACCATGTGAAGGCGACCTCCACTCGCCGATATCCGTCCCCGGCGGGAAATCGAACGTGTACCTTGCTCCCTGACAATTCCGCGCCAGTCACCCCGACGGCGGCATGGTTGAGCCTTACTGGGAGATCATACTCCGAGCCGCCTCGCGCTTCGAGTATCAGTTCATACCGACTGGCTTCGAGGCGTTCACTCACGGCTTTAAGTTGGACGGTCGGCGAACCGGCAATCGGCGCCTGGTGAGGAATGGCGACTTCGACTGGCGGAAGGGGGAGCGTCAATTCGTGTGCGCCGCCGGGAGACGCACTGCAGCCCCGATCGCGGGGAGCAGTCTGGAGCTCCAGGCAAAACTCGCCGGGCGACGTGGACCGAGCCGTGACGATCAGAGAACCATCCCGCCGCGTGAAATCCAAATCCATCCGCGACGCGCCCAGCGGCACGTTGTGGAGACGGGCATAATCCCAGGTGGCGGGCAGATGCGGAGCCAATCGCAACGTGTGTCGGAGAGCGTCCCAATCCAAACCGAAGAGCCCCCGCAGGGCTGGAGAAATGACCATTGCGGAAGACCAGATCTGGTGCGAACTGCTGCGCCCGAGCGGCTGGAAAAACTGGCCGGAGAGGAGTTCCGTGACCGATCCCAAATCCTGAGACCAGGTGAGATCGGCATTCTGCATCAAGTGCTGATAGCCTGCCAGCGCACGCGCCGCGCGGTATTCGGCCAGCGAGACCCATCCGGTGAACAAGGGCCAGACGGTGCCCTGGTGATAGCTGATGGGGTCGTAGAAGGTGGTCTTGTCGCTGATGTCGCGGGTGCCCCAGTCGGTCGAAAACTCTGCGGACGCCCAACGGCTGAGCATCGCGTCGGGCCGTGCCAGTGACAGACGCCCGCTCCACCATGCGACTGCCGGATAGATGGTGGCGGTGAGGTCGAGGGAGCCGTCGGTATTGCGGCTGAAGGCATAGAAGCGAGAGTCAGGCCGGTAATATTCGGAGTCGAGCTTGGCACGGATCTCGCCGCCCTTGCGGCGCGCCTCCGCGGAGAACGAGTCGTCTGACATGGTGGCGGCCAGTCGCGAGATCGCTTCGGCGGATTGCTGATCCAAGGCAGCCAGATAGATCTCCTGGTGTGGCATTCCCGGAGGCCACGATTCCACCCATCCCGTGCCCTCGGTGTTTTCGTAGATTCCATCGCCATCGGAATCGTGGGCCCGGGTGAAGGCGTAAGCGCGCTTGACCGCGTCCCAGTGCCGCTTGAGGAAGCTCACGTCGCCGCTGGCATTCACGTAGTCCTCCATGGCCATGACAAAGAGTGGCGAAGAGTCGGCAGCGGCGTAGAAATATGGTGTGGACTTCCAATCCACGAGGGGGGCCGCCTGTGAGTACTCGTGCATGATCTTTCCATCGGGGCGCTGCCGATGGATCAGGAATTCGAGGGCTTGGCGGGTGAGCGCGAAATCGCCATAGCTGTTGATGGCGTAGGAGGTCCACAGCGCGTCGCGGCCAAAGAACCATGCATAGCCCGGACGGGCAGAGTCGGCCGACTGGTAGTAGCCCGCGATGAGGCCGCTTTCGTCGCCCAGCCTGACTTTGCCTTGGTCGACGGCAATTTCGGCCCAAGCGATGGCGCGATCGAAATCCGCGTCGGGCGTCTCGACCGTGAGGCGCGTATCAAAGAAATGGGCATAGTAGTCTTCGGTTCTCTGGTAGAGGCCGGCGATGCTGTCGTTCAGTTGGGCGAGCAGGCCGGGAGTTTGCGCGTCTCCCGGTATCGACATGACCAGGAGCGGGAAAAAGAACGCCGTGTCGTGGTTCGGATCGAAGGAGAGCTTGAACTCCACGGGCCAGGTTTTGGGGCGCTCCTGATAGGGCGGGAGAATGCCGGGTTGCGCGCGCGGCATGGCGACCACAGCCGAAACATCCGGATTGTCGGTGTGGAGCACGTAGTATCCGCCCTTCTCCACCCACTCGGCATTGGGAGTGCCGAAGTTGGGCGCCGGCCACATCCGCTGCATCTCCGGTTTGAACCGGAAGGTGAGGCGGAGCGGGCGGATGGCGGAGATCTCGAAGAGGACGACAACAGCGGAGGCGGAATCTTCACGAGTGGCAAACATCCGCTGCTTCACCGTGAAAGCCGCGTGTGAATAGGTGATGGTGGTCATCGCCGGGGCCACTTCGATGGAGGCGGCGTGTGCCGAGATGTCGATGGGGACGGGGTAGTCCGCCAGTTCGCCCGTGATATGGAACTGGCTCAGAATTTTGACGGGATACAGCCACGCTTCGAAACCGCCACCCTGTTCGCCCAGGATGGCGCCGCGCTCGCCGGCGACGGTGAACGGCTTCCGGCTCTCCACAGGCCGAACGATGGTGAGCGGATTGGAGTGAATCGGAAAGCGCGCGATGGGCTGGAAGGCGGACGCCTGCGAAGCCGAGGCGGCGAGAATCGAGATCAACCAGGATCCGATCGGAATGCCTTTGTGCTGCAACGTAGAAATGAGTATCTCGCAAGATGGCGTGTAACGCCAGACGTTTTTACAGTTGTCTCCTGCAATCGGCACCAGTCCGCTGCCGCTCCCCAAAGGCGCCTTTGCGCCGGCGAAAGAGTATATTAC
>Ga0209060_10000997_pt1 | contig 35935 bp, 34 predicted proteins | sample Coa_R1_8_FD_187155 | JGI IMG/M metagenome (GOLD analysis project Ga0209060, IMG submission 187155) | Surface soil microbial communities from Centralia Pennsylvania, which are recovering from an underground coalmine fire - Coalmine... | ecosystem: Environmental > Terrestrial > Soil >...
AAAAAATAAGGGGAGGCGGAGCGCCGAACGGCGCAAACGGTAGTATCCGCACCGGCACTTCGGATGAGCGCATCCGAGTCCGCGGCCAGTGCGGCGAGCGCCACGAATGTTTCGCGTTACCGCGAACATCCGCTTGCGGGCGCCCTCGCCTTTCGGCGCTCCGTCGCGGTATTTGTCAGCTTCGGGCTGCGCTTGTGAGCACTTGCAGCAGCTTTTGAAGCTGCCTCAAACGCCTTCTAGCGAGCTCCTCGCGCCCCGGTCGTAGTACCGGAGAGGCAGGGTCCGAAGCCGCCCGGGCGCGGTCTGCGAAACCGCGAGCGGGCACCGCAGCTCGCTCCACCTCACGGATCGCCTCGCGAAGCGCCCCTTGGTGAGCGAGATGGATATTTTTAGTTCGCCCCGCGGCGCGAATTCAAGAAATTCCGCCGCGCGGAGCCATCCCTCTGATCTAACAATAATTTTTTCCAGCTCTTTGTTTGGTGTGCGGGCGTCGAAATTGTGACAACGCTGCCATGATTCGCACTTTTTCCATTAACCCGCGGAGAACACGGACATTTTCGAATTGGGAATCACGTAGCCCGGATGGAGCGACCCCTACCCTCGCCCTACGAGCGCTCCGCGTCAGGCGTAGTTGCCGAATTCGTGCTCGACAGCGTGTGTCCGGCACCAATCCTGGAATGCCTGCACCGCATCCAACTGGCCCGCGAATTTCTCGGCCAACAGCTCGAAGGCGAGCTTGGGCAGCGCCGGCGGCGCCACGCGCACCCAGTATTCGTAGTCGGTGTCGCCCCAGACCTGCTCGACGGCGGGCCCCATATCCTGGCCTTCCAGAACGATCGAGCCGTCGTCCTTGAGCATCAGATCGACGCGGCGGAATTCGGTGCCCTCGCGGCGGGCGATTTCAATGACATGGCCAGCCATGCTGCGTCACCTCAAAAGATTCCGTAGAGCGTCCGCTGGCGCGGACGACCACACCAAGAACTTACGACAATTCGCTCAGAGTTTCGCGGTCGCGGCGCTGCGCGGAACGTTGGCGGCTTGCGGCTTGTCGTCGTCCGCGTTCGGCTTGCCCCAGACCGGCTCGTAATCGCCTTTGCCCCAGGCGCGCGGCCGGTAGAAGGTGTGGACGCCGAGCTTGTAGAGCCGCGTCATCTCATGCACCCAGCTCGGGTGCACCCAATAGGCGTGATAGTGCGTGGCGTGGCCGATGTCGGCGAGCCAGATCTTGCCGTCGAGCGTGTCTTTGGCGACACGCTTGGCCTGCGCCCACATCTCGGGCTCGTCGATCCGGCTCAGGTTCTTGTGCTCGCAGGCGAAGGTGAACTGGCAGCCGAGATAGTGACTGGCATTCTGATAAACGACGCCGCAGACATTGTTCGGATAGTAGCCGGAGAACACCCGGTTCATCACCACCTGGGCGACCGCCTCCTGGCCGCGTAACGGCTCGCCGCGCGCCTCGAAATAGACCGCGTCGGTCAGGCATTTTTCGGCCCGCACGCGCTCCTTGCCGGCGAGGCCGAGACGCTGCGCCGGACTTTGCAGCCGCGCATCGTCCTTGTGCGAGCCGATGTTGCCGGGATGCAGGCTTGCGAGTTCGATGGCCGCCTCGCTGACCGGCGCGGCGAAGATCGGCGCGGCGCCCGGCGCCCAGCGTTGCAGTTCGCCGATCGAGCCGGTGACCAGCGAGCCGAAATAAATGTCGCCGCCGATGCCGCGATCCTCGGCGCCGTCATCGGCAAACGCCAAAAGCGAATCCGGCAACGCCCGCGACGACGTCAACTCGCCGGCCGGCGGGATTGCGGCCGACAGCTCGGCCGCTTGGCGAACCAGCGTGTTGCCGGCGGCCGGGCTCGGCGGCGGCACCGCCATCGGCGCCTGCACAGCCTTCAGCCGCGAACCGGGCGCCGGCAAAACCGGGGCGGGCGGCGCCGGAACTTGAGGGGCGCCATCGGCCGGCTGCGGCGAGCTCTTCGACTCGACCGCGGCCGGCGCAGCGGGCGCCACCGGCCAACGATCGCCCTTGAGGCGCCGGTTGACGCTCGGATAATCGACCAAAGCGGCCTGCTGCGCCTGCAGCGGTACGTCGATCGTCCAGGCCGCGGCGTCGACCGCGCGCGGATCGAAATTGACGCGTTCGACCAGCGGCGGCCGCGGCATCGCGGTGCCGATCGGCTGGCGGCCGTAGCTATAGGTGGCGGGCTCGATGGTGCCGATCGGCGACGGGAACAGGTGCGGGCGCGGCAGCGGCGCGGCCGCGGCGGGCCGCACCAGCAACGCGGCGATTTCCTGATAGCCGATCTGCGTCGGCATCAGCGCAACGGCGAACGCGCTGAGCCAGAAACGCGCAGAACAACACCCTCTCAACGCGAGAGTACGCGACGACGCCATGTCCCCTTACCCCAAACTCGACGCGACGCTACACGAACGCGGTTACGCAAGCCCTGCCAGCGTGGCACGGATGCGACAGTTTCGAGTTTTCCTGAATTAACCTTGCGATCGCGTTAATCGCGGGCGCGGCACCATGAACAGAGGACGAGCAGTTTTCCGACTCGTCATGCCCGGCCTCGTGCCGGGCATCCACGTCTCAGGTCTCGCCAAGCTCAAAGACGTGGATGGCCGGGACAAGCCCGGCCATGACGACTCGTAAGGGTAGATTAACCCTCGCCGTCCGCGCTCTTGCCGAGCGCAGCCTGCGCGGCGGCGAGGCGTGCGATCGGCACGCGGAACGGCGAGCAGGAGACGTAATCGAGGCCAACCTCGTGGCAGAACGCGACGGAGGCCGGATCGCCGCCGTGCTCGCCGCAGATGCCGAGCTTGATGTTCTTGCGTGTCTTGCGGCCGCGTTCGACGGCGATGCGGACGAGCTCGCCGACGCCGTCGCGGTCGATCGACACGAACGGGTCGGCGCTCAAGATGCCTTTCGAGGTGTAGATGCCCAAAAAGCTTGCCGCGTCGTCGCGGCTGATGCCGAACGTGGTCTGCGTCAGGTCGTTGGTGCCGAACGAGAAGAATTCGGCGCTCTCGGCGATCTCGTCGGCTTTCAGCGCGGCGCGCGGCAGCTCGATCATGGTGCCGACCTGATAGGCGACCTTGCTCTTGGTTTCGGCGGCCACAGTCTTGGCCATGGCGTCGATGCGCGCCTTGACCAGATCGAGCTCGGCTTTGCCGGCGGTCAGCGGCACCATGATTTCCGGCTTAACCGGCTTGCCGGTTGCGCGGCTTGCTTCGACCGCGGCCTCGAAAATGGCGCGCGCCTGCATCTCGGCGATTTCCGGGTAGGCGATCGCAAGCCGGCAGCCGCGGAAACCCAGCATCGGATTGAACTCGTGCAGCTCGCGGGCGCGGTCGGCGAGCTTTTTCGGATCGGCGCCCATCGCCTCTGCAACCGCGGCGATCTCCTCCTCGCTGTGCGGCAGGAACTCGTGCAGCGGCGGATCGAGGAGCCGGATCGTCACCGGCAGCGTGCCCATGATCTTGAACAGCTCGACGAAGTCGGCGCGCTGCATCGGCAACAGTTTTGCCAGCGCGGCGCGGCGCGCCTCTTCGTCGCCGGCGAGGATCATCTCGCGCACGGCGCGGATGCGGTCCTCGTCGAAAAACATGTGCTCGGTACGGCATAGCCCGATGCCTTCGGCGCCGAATCTGATGGCCGCCTGCGCGTCGGCCGGGGTGTCGGCATTGGCGCGGACTTTCAATTTGCGGAATTCGTCGGCCCACTGCATCAGCGTGGCGAACTCGCCGGCCAGTGCCGGCTGCAGCATGGCCACCTTGCCGGCCAGAACCTGGCCGGTCGAGCCGTCGATGGTCAGCGTGTCGCCCTTTTTCAGCGTGACGCCCCCGGCGCTCATGGTCTGGGCGCGGTAATCGACGCGCAGCGCGCCGGCGCCGGACACGCACGGCTTGCCCATGCCGCGCGCCACCACGGCCGCATGGGAGGTCATGCCGCCGCGCGTCGTCAAAATTCCTTCGGCGGCGTGCATGCCGTGGATGTCCTCCGGCGAGGTCTCGACCCGCACCAGAATGACCTTGTGGCCCTGGCTTTTGAGGGCTTCGGCTTCGTCGGGCGAGAACACGATCTCGCCGCAGGCGGCGCCGGGGGAGGCCGGCAAGCCGGTGGCGATGATTTTGCGCTCGGCGTCCGGATCGATGGTGGGGTGCAGGAGCTGATCGAGCGTCGCCGGATCGATGCGCGATACTGCTTCCGGTTTGCTGATCAGGTTCTCGCCGGCCAATTCCACCGCGATGCGCAGCGCTGCCTTGGCGGTGCGCTTGCCGCTGCGCGTCTGCAGCATCCACAGCTTGCCCTGCTCGACGGTGAACTCGAGGTCCTGCATGTCGAGGTAATGCCGCTCCAGCACCGACTGGATGCGCTTGAGCTCGGCAAAGGCGTCCGGCAGCGTCGCTTCCATCGACGGTTTGTCGGAGCCGGCCTCCTTGCGCGCCGCCTCGGTGATCTCCTGCGGCGTGCGGATGCCGGCGACCACGTCCTCGCCCTGGGCGTTGATCAAAAACTCGCCGTAAAGCTTCTTCTCGCCGGTCGAGGGATTGCGGGTGAAGGCGACGCCGGTGGCCGAGCTCTCGCCCATATTGCCGAACACCATGGCCTGCACGTTCACCGCGGTGCCCCAGCTTTCCGGAATGGCGTGCAGGCGGCGGTAGGTGATGGCGCGCTGGTTCATCCACGAACCGAACACCGCGCCGACGGCGCCCCACAATTGGGCATGCGGGTCCTGCGGAAACGGCTTGCCGGTTTCCTCCGCGACGCGCTCCTTGTAGCGCACGATGACGGCTGCCCAATCGTCGGCGCCCAGATCGGTGTCGAGCGTGTAGCCGGCGCGCTCCTTGTGCTCGTCGAGGATTTCCTCGAAGTGATGATGGTCGATGCCGAGCACCACGTCGGAGTACATGGTGATGAAGCGGCGATAGCTGTCCTGGGCAAAGCGCGGGTCGCCGGATTTTTCGGCCAGCGCGTTCACGGTGGTGTCGTTGAGCCCGAGATTGAGCACGGTGTCCATCATGCCGGGCATCGAGGCGCGGGCGCCGGAGCGCACCGAGACGAGGAGCGGATTCTTGGCGTCGCCGAATTTTTTTCCGGTGATGCGGCCGAGCTCGGCGAGCGCCGCCTCGACCTGCGGCTTCAAATCCTTCGGGTAGGATTTGTCGTGCGCGTAGAAATACGTGCAGACCTCGGTGGTGATGGTGAAGCCGGGCGGCACCGGCAGGCCGAGATGCGCCATTTCGGCAAGGCCGGCGCCTTTGCCACCAAGGAGATTGCGCATCGCGGCGCGCCCTTCCGCCTTGCCGCCGCCGAAGCCATAGACCCATTTGCCCTTGCGGGCGGTTTTTTGCGCCACCGCCACCGCGCGCTGCGGCTTTGCGCCGGCCGCACGCGAGGTTTTGCCGCCGCTGCGGCCGCGCGCGCGGACGGGCGATTTCTTCAGCGGCTGACGAGAGGCTTTGGAGCGCGATTTGGCCATGTGACTGATGCGTTCGACTTAAAAAGCCCGGCCCTCGTTACACGCAAGCCGGCGCCCGATGCAACGCCCGCCGGCCGATCGGTTCAAGAGGCAAATCAGCGGACGAAATGATGGATGTGGTTCAAACCTTCGACGCCGATGATGATGAGATAGATCGCCACGATGTAGTTGAGCAGCCGCGGCAGGATCAGAATCAGAATGCCGGCGATCAGGGCGATGAGCGGCGGAATGTTGGGATCCGTGAGGGTCATGGGCTTGCCTTAAGGCTGGATTGTGCGGAGGGGCGCGGCGGACGCCGGCAGGACGGTGACCTGTCAACGCGCCGGGCGCGGTTCGGTTCTAGCACGGCGGCCGCGCTCGATGGGAACCGTTCATGCGTCGGGTTCGTCAGGCGCATCGCGCAACAAATCATGCGACAAATGCTCCAGGCGCTTGCCGAACAGCAGCAGCAGGAAAGCCAGCGGCACGCCGACCACGACAACCCGCCAGGCGCCGACGCCGCAGGCGGCGCCGAGCGTGGCGGTCAGCCAGACACAGGCCGCGGTGGTCAGGCCGTGGACCCGGTGCTTGGACAGCGGCCGAATGATCACGCCGGCGCCCAAAAAGCCGATGCCGGTGACGAGGCCCTGGATGACGCGGCTGGTCGCGCCGCCGTCGCCGCTGCCGGCAACGGCCAGCACCACGAGCGCCGAGCCGAGCCCGACCAGCCCGAGCGTCGGCACGCCGGTCGGCTTGCCGTGCAGGTCGCGGTTGAGCCCCACCAGCGCGCCGACGGCGGCCGCCACAATGAGGCGCAGGACGATGTCGCCGAAACTCATAGAGATAATGTAGCGCTGTGGGCGGTGCGCTGAAAAGCACCATTACGGCTCTACTCATATCAGCGCCGAAAATTTTGACTCGTCATGCCCGGCCTTGTGCCGGGCATCCACGTCTTTAAGCCCCGTAAGCTCAAAGTCGTGGATGGCCGGGACAAGCCCGGCCATGACGAAGATGAGCCACTGCGATTGATGGCTTCCCCCTGGTCACTTTGCAGAGCTAGCCCTCGATCTTGGAGAAATCCGCCACGGCCCGCGTCGCGGCGCGGATTTCGTTGAGCAGTTTCAGCCGGTTCTCGCGCAAGGGCTTGTCGTCGACGTTGACCGTGACCTTGCCGAAGAAGGCGTCGACATAAGGCCGCAGCTTGGCCACGGCGCGCATCGCGCCCTCGAAATCCTCGGCCGCCACGGCGCGCTCGGCATCGGCCTTCGCGGTGCCGATCGCCTGCGCCAGCGCCTTCTCCTCGTCCTGCTTGTAGAGCTTGGCATCGGGCGCGCCGGTATACTCGCGCTTATCCTTGCGCTCCTCGATACGAATGATGTTGGTCGCGCGCTTGTAACCGGCGAGCAGGTTCTTGCCGTCGTCGGTGTCGAGGAATTTTCCCAGCGCCTCGACGCGGCGAACGATGAGGAGGAGGTCGTCCTGGCCTTCGAGCGCAAACACCGCATCGACCAGGTCGTGCCGCGCACCTTGCTCGCGGAGTTGGACTTTGCTGCGATCATTTCGAAAAGATGAAAGGTCGCTAGAAATCCCAGAGAGCTTGAGTAGCTCCGTTGCGGTAAGCGCTGAAGAAGCCAATTCTGCTTGTGCATGCCTTTCGAGAGTAAGCTCGTGCGAAATTTGATCAACGATTCTATCGCTATAGCGAGATTTGAACTGGTCAGATATGCCAGACTTGTCTGCGTACTCGCGAGTCATCACGCAAGATGGATATGCAAGGTGCTGCTGAGTATATATTTCTGCTAACGGACGCCGCGTTACTGTACGTAGGTTGATTCTCAATTGATTGTCCAAAATTATGCTAATGATACCGAGCGCCGCCCTCCGCAGCGCGTACGGGTCCTTGCTCCCTGTTGGCTTCTCATCGATGGCCCAAAACCCAACAAGCGTATCGATCTTGTCCGCCAGCGCGACCGCAATCGAAACCGGATCGCTTGGCACCAGGTCATCCGGCCCCTTCGGCCGGTAATGATCCTCACAGGCATGCGCAACGGCTTCGTCCTCGCCTTGGGCTTCGGCGTAATATTTGCCCATGGTGCCTTGCAACTCGGGGAATTCGCCGACCACTTCGGTGAGCAGGTCGGCCTTGCAGAGCCGCGCGGCGCGCCTGGCCTTCTCGACGTCGGCGCCGACCAGGGGCGCCAGCTCTGCGGCCAATCGCTCAATCCTTTCAATGCGCTCGGCCTGGGTGCCGAGCTTCTCGTGAAAGACGATGTCCTTGAATTTCGGCAACCGATCTTCGAGCCGTGTCTTTAAATCGGTTTCGTAGAAGAACTTGGCATCCGACAGCCGGGCGCGGATGACGCGCTCGTTGCCGGCGACAATGGCGGCGCCGCCGTCTGACGCTTCCATGTTTGAGACCAGGATGAATTTATTGACGAGCTTGGCGTGGGCGGCGTCGCGCAAGACAAAACATTTCTGGTTGTTGCGGATGGTGGCGCGGATCACCTCGTCGGGAATGTGCAGGAATTTCTCGTCGAACGAGCCCATCAGCACCACCGGCCATTCGACCAGGCCGGCGGTCTCGGCAAGGAGGCCCTCGTCCTCGACCAGTTCGAGGCCTTGCGCGAAGGCGAGCTGCTTGGCTTCGGTGAGAATAATGTCGCGCCGGCGCTCGGGGTCGAGCACGACCTTGGCGCGCTCGAGCTTCTGCATGTAGTCGGCGAGCCGGCGCACCGCGAAGGCCTGCGGCGCCAGAAAACGGTGGCCGCGGGTGAGGTTGCCGGCGGCGATGCCGTCGACGGCGAACGGCACGATCTCGGGGTCTTCGGTCTCCGGGCCGAACGTCGCGACGATCGCATGCAGCGGCCGTACCCAGCCGAGCGAGCCGGGCTCTTTCGACTGCACGCCCCAGCGCATCGATTTCGGCCACGGGAAGCTTTTGATCACCTCGGGCAGAAAATCGCCGATCACCTCGATTGCCGCCCTGCCCGGCTTCTCGATCACGGCGACATAAAAGTCGCCTTTCTTGTCCGGCTGCACCTTGGCTTGGTCGATCGAATTGAGCCCGGCGGCGCGCAAGAATCCGGCGATCGCGTTATCCGGCGCGCCGACGCGCGGGCCTTTCTTCTCTTCGCGCACGTCGGGCTGCCGCACCGGCACGCCGTGCACCGAGAGCGCCAGCCGCCGCGGCGTCACGAACGCCCTGGCGCCGTCATAGACGAGCCCGGCCGCGACCAGCCGGTCGGTCACCGCCTTGCGTAAATCCTCCGCCGCCCGCGCCTGCATGCGGGCCGGAATTTCCTCGGAAAACAGTTCGAGCAGAAGGTCGGGCATGTGAAGGCGCTACACGCTTGCCTTCCCCTCCCCCCTGTGGGGAGGGGAAGTGTACCTTATGTCCCCAGCCGCTTGTGGCTGCCGTCGCACATCGGCTTCTTGCCGCTGCGCTTGCAGGCGCAGAACCAGACCTGCTCGGATTTGTCGGCCTTGAATTCGACCGGGCGGAACGCGGTGGTCTTGTGCGAGCCGTCGCAGAACGGCTGCGATTTGGAGCGCCCGCAGGCGCACCACCAATAGCTCTTGCCGGACTCGACCTCGACCATGATCGGCCGTTGCCCGCCGATCTCCGGCATGTCGCCCGTGCCCGTCGTCACCGCGTCGCTCATGCGATTGCCCCTCCGCCTTCCGTTGCCAGCCACGCCTCGCCACAGGCCTTGGCGAGCTCGCGCACCCGCAGGATATAGCTCTGCCGTTCGGTCACCGAAATAACGCCGCGCGCATCGAGCAGATTGAAGACGTGGCTCGCCTTGATGCACTGATCGTAGGCCGGCAGCGCCATCAGATGCCGGCCGCGATTGCTGCGCGCGGCCCCCCCGTCGCCGTCCGGCTGCCAGCCGGCGTCCAGATATTTCTTGCACGCCGCTTCGGCCATGCGGAATTGCTCGAACAGCATGTCGGTGTCGGCGTATTCGAAGTTATGCCGCGAATATTCCTGCTCGGCCTGCAGGAACACGTCGCCGTAGCGCACGCGTTCGGCCCCGTCGCGGCCGTTGAAGTTCAGATCGAACACGTTCTCGACGCCCTGCACGTACATGGCGAGCCGCTCGAGCCCGTAGGTCAGTTCGCCGGCGACCGGCGCGCATTCGAAGCCGGCGACCTGCTGAAAGTAGGTGAATTGCGACACCTCCATGCCGTCGCACCAGCATTCCCAGCCGAGCCCCCAGGCGCCGAGCGTCGGGCTTTCCCAATCGTCCTCGACAAAACGGATGTCGTGGATTTTCGGATCGATGCCGATGGCATAGAGCGATTGCAGATAAAGCTCCTGCAGGTCGTCGGGCGACGGTTTGAGGATCACCTGCAGCTGATAATAATGCTGCAGCCGGTTCGGGTTCTCGCCATAGCGGCCGTCCTTCGGCCGCCGCGACGGCTGCACATAGGCGGCGTTCCACGGTTTTGGGCCGAGCGCGCGGAGCGTCGTCGCCGGGTGAAACGTGCCGGCACCCACTTCCATGTCGTAGGGCTGCAGGATGACGCAACCCCAATCCGCCCAGTAGCGCTGCAGCGCCAGGATCAAACCCTGGAACGAGCGCTGCGGACGCATGTGGGGCGGCAAATCATCGGGGCGCGATGCGTTCATGGAGGCACGTTGTTGTGGAACGGCCCGCCAAGGTCAAGCCTGCGGGATCGCGGAATTTCGATGGCGGCAAGCGCCGCGCCCGCTATGCTGCCGGACTAACACGTGTTGCTGCGGCTCAATCGGAGGAAACGGTGGCAATCAATCGACGCAGGGTGATGTTTTTCGGTGCCGGGCTGATGTCCCTCGGCGCGGCGCCGCTTGCGCAGGCGCAGGATTTTCCCACCCGGCCGGTGCGCATCGTGGTGGCATTCCCGCCGGGGGGCCCGACCGATTTCGTCGGCCGCCTGATCGCCGACAAGATGACAAGCATTTTGGGCCAGCGCGTCTTTATCGACAACAAGCCCGGCGCCAACGGCACGCTGGGCGGCGGCGACGTCGCCAAGTCGGACCCGGACGGCTATTCGCTGTTCCTCACCACGTCGGGGGCGGTGACCGTATCGCCGCACATGATGGCGAAAATGCCGTTCGACACGTTCCGCGATTTCGCTCCGGTCGCGCTGGTGACCACCGTGCACGAGGTGCTGGTGGTGTCGCCGAAGCTCGGCGTCAAAAACGTCGAGGACTTGGTGGCGCTTGCCAAGCAAAAACCCGGCGCGATCACGTTCGCGTCGACCGGCGTCGGCTCGCCGCCGCATCTCGCCCAGCTGCTGCTCGACGCCGCGGCCGGCGTGACATTTCTTCACGTCCCCTATCGCGGCGCGGCGCCGGCCCTGACCGATCTGCTCGGCGGGCAGGTGCAGGTGATCGCGCTCGACATTCCGGTGGTGTTCTCGCAAATCCAGGCCGGCAATCTGGTGCCGATCGGCATTGCCGGCGACCAGCGTGACGCCGTTTTGCCCAACGTGCCGACACTCGCCGAACAAGGCTATCCGAACACCGATGCCTCGAACTGGTATGCGCTGCTGGCGCCGGCCAAGGCTCCGAAAGCCGTGATCGCCAAGCTCAACCAAGCGGTCGATGCCGCGCTCGCCGACCCGGCGGTGCATGACAAACTCGTCAAGACCGGAGCAACGCCGGCCGGCGGCACCCCGGAAGCGCTCGGCGCATTCATGAAGGCTCAGTACGACAAATGGGGCCGCGTGGTGCGCGAGCACGGCATCCAGGAGACGCCGTAGAGTCGCTGCGACGAGATCAAATCGAAGCGTGTGCAGCAAACTCGGCGCGCGCCCTCCCCCTTGTGGGGAGGGTTGGGGTGGGGGTCGGGAGGTGACGCGCAAGCGTCGACGCTAGTGAGGCACCTTTCGACCCCCACCCCTGCCCCTCCCCACAAGGGGGAGGGGAAAAGTGAGTCACCCCGGCCGGTATTCGCCGGTACGCGGATCGCGCTTGAGTTTCGGTAGCGCGTCGCGATCGACCGGCTCGGCGGCTTGCGTCGCGCGCACGCTGTCGAGCTCGGCATTGACGCGATGCACTTCCTTGACGCACCAGCGCACCAGCGCCGCGGCTCCCATCAATCCGAGCACAACAGCAAAGACCGGCGGCATCTTTTTGGACCTCCGTCACAGCCCGTAGCGCGCCCAGATCGCGCGCGCTTCCAAGGTCGAGATGATATCCGCGGCGAGCCCGCCTTGCAGCAATTCATTGGCGCCGGTGCTGGCGCCGCCGATGCCCGGAATGCGCCGGCCGAACCAGCCGCGCTCAGCCGCAATCAACGGCGTCATCACCTTGTCGCCGAACCGTGCGCGCAGCACGCTGCGCAGATCGCCGATGGCGTCGACCAGGCCGAGTTCAAGCGCGCGGCGGCCGGTCCAGTAAGCGCCGGAGAACAACTCGCTCTCCTCGCCGTTGAGCTTGCCGCGGCGCGATTTGACCAGCGCAATGAAATCGTCGTGGATCTCGCGCTGCAAATTCTTCAGCCGTTCGACGTCGCCGGCGTTCTCCGGCAGGAACGGGTCGAGCATCGCCTTGTGTTCGCCGGCGGTATAGAGCCGCCGCTCGATGCCGAGCTTGGCGATCGCCTTGTCGAATCCGAACGTGCCGCCGACCACGCCGATCGAGCCGACGATGGAATTCGGATCGGCGACGATCTCGTCGGCGGCGCAGGCGATCATGTAGCCGCCCGACGCCCCGGCGTCCTCGATGAAAGCCATGACGCGGCGATTTTTTTCATCGGCCAGTTCGCGGATGCGGCGGAAGATCAAATGCGACTGCACCGCCGAACCGCCGGGCGAATTGATGACGATGGCGACCGCGGCGGCATTGCGCGCGGCAAACGCGCGATCGAGCATCCGCGCGGTGCCGGCAAGCGACAGACCCGGCCGCAACGGTGTCGAGAAGCCGATGACGCCGGTGAGCCGCACCACCGGCACGACCGGCACACCGCCGCGCCAGCGCGCCGGAATAACCGGGTGCAACGGCGCCATGGCGCGCCGCGAGAGGTCCTTCAGACGCTCGGCCGACCACAAGTCCGTCATGCAATTTACATAGGCGCCGGCCAGCAATCGCTCAAGTAACGGTCCGTTAAGGCAAGCAAGGCTTTCTGGAATGCTTCTTGCTTAACACAATGCTGCCGGATCGATGCGCCATATGGACCGACCATGAAAATCTACATGCTGCTGATGCTTATGGCCATGTTCGTCGGCTTTTCCTATGTGCCGCTTCGTCGGCCGGCCGAGCCGCGCCAGCCGACGCCGCCCGATTCGCTGCCAGCCTGATGCCCAACGGATGAGCAGCAGCCGCCTCTAGCGGCTCGCCAGCGGCAGGCTCGCGCCGCCGCGCAGCACGGCTTCAGCTTCCGCCGTCGGTTTGCCGTCGTCGTCCGCCAGCACGAGACCGGAAAGCAACACAAGCGGCGCGCGGCTGGCTTTGACGGCGCGCACGATGACGCGGATCGCGGCGGCGTCCGGCTTTGGATAAATCGGCAAAACCGTCATCGCGCCGAAGCCGGCGGCGAGCGCCGTGAGCACGTTGGCGATGCCGTCGGCACGCCAGATCAATGTCAGCGCGCCCGCAGGACGCAACAGCCGCGAAGCGGTGCCGATCCATGCGTCGAGCGTGTCTGCTGCCGCCGTGTGCGCGCCGCGGCGCTGCAGATCGGGTGACGGATTGTGTGCGGCGTTGAACGGCGGGTTCATCAGCACGCAGTCGATCGAGTCGGCCGATAATCCGGCGGCCGCGAACGCTTCGGCCGGTGCGGTGAGGTCAAGGCACAGCGCGCGGACCCGCGCGTCCATACCGTTGCGCACCGCGTTAGCTTGCGCGAGCGCCACCAGCGTCGGGTCGACCTCGACGAGGGTGACCCTGATGCCGTCGATGCGCCTTGCCAGCGCCAGGCCCGCCGCGCCGACGCCGGCGCCGAGATCGACCGCGTGCTCGCCCGCGCGCGCGGCCGTCGCGGCGCCGAGCAAAATCGCATCGTGACCGAAGCGATGGCCGCGCAGCGGCTGCCGCAGCACGAGCCGGCCGCCGAGCGCGGCGTCCTCGCTGGTTCCCGAGAGCGGGTCTGACACCACCATGGAGATTTGCTGCGTTGTTTGCCTAGGCGCGCCGTGGTTCGATAAGGTGCAATAGACTCTTCGTTTTCGCCCCCCACGTACGAGGACATCGTCGATTCATGGCCGGCGCCGCTCGCCTGCTGCAGGCGATTCGCATCTGCGACACCACACAGCCGTTCGATCGCCTGGTCAGGTTCACCTGGCCGGGTCAATTCCTCGTCATCTTCGCCGGCATGCTGGTCTCGTTTCTGATCGCCGGCTTCTGGTTTCCGTTTTGGCGCATTGCCGACATGGATATGTTTGTCGTCTATAACTCGTTTCTGCTCAACGCGCATCTGCCGCAGGAATTTTTCGATCATCCGGGCTATTTGCCGATCCTGCTGTTAAGCTGGTGGCTGCGCGCGCTGCACGGCATCGGGCTCATTCCCGTCGACTCGTTGTCGGCGTTGCCGCCGATCGCAAATTTCGGCGCCTTCAGCACCGCATGGATGGCGGCGACGCAGGCCGGCCGCGTGCTGTCGCTCATCACCGCGATGGCGTTCGTCGCGGCCTTTATCTATCTGCTGCGCGCGCTCACGCGCGACTGGCGCATTGCCGGCTTCGGCGGCTTTCTGCTGGCGTTTTCCGGCGGCATGGCGATGGCGATGCGGGTGCTGCGTACCGAGCTGTTGGCCGCCGGCCTGTTCATGATCGCGCTCCTCATGCTACTGATTGCCGCCCGACGCGGCGAGCGGGCCTGGCGGCCGATCATCGTCGCCATCGCGAGCCTCCTGATCACGCTCGGCATGCAGAGCAAGGTGCAGGTGCTTTTTCTGATCGGCGCCTTGCCGATTCTGCTCTTACCGTTCGGACCCGAGGCGGCGCCGAGCGCAAAGCCGCAGGAAAGTTTCTGGCACTCGCCGCGCGCCCGGGCGGCCGTCGCCGCCGCCATGCTGGTCGCGGCGTTCGCTGTCTATCTGGCGAAGGATATTCTCGCTCTCGGCTTTGCCGACGCGAGCCATGCCGACGTGCCGTTGGTGTCGGTCGGGCTCAGCGCTCGGGCGTATTGGTCGCTGCTCGCGGCGTGGCTCGCGCTCGGCATGGTCGCGTACGGCGCAACCTGGCGCGTCGCCGTGCTCGAAACACTGACTGCAGCGTTTGCCGCGGTCGCCGGCTGCATGATCGGACTGCTGGCGCTCTATGCGCACTTTCATCCCGACAACGTCATCGTGGTCTTTCATCCGCTGGAGACCATGCTGGCCTGGGCGTCGGCTTCCGATCCGCGGCTCACCACCGGCAATTCGGTTTTCGATCCGGCGCGCGTACAATTTCTGCTTCAAGCCATCGCCGGTGTGATCGCGCGCCGCACATTCGTTTTATACTCGTCGCCGCGGCCGACGATCTTTCTCGAATGGTTTGTGATCGCCGCAGCCGTTATCGCGGCGCGGCGGCGGCAATGGCACCTGTTCGCCTGCGTCGCCGCGCTCATGCTCACCGATTGGGGCATCGACTTGTTGAACATGGGCCGCCGCCTGCAGCAGGGCTATTTCCTGTTCACCGATCCCTTGGCGATCATCGCCGCCGCGCTGCTGATCGCCGGCCTCAAAGACCTGCAGCAGCATCGCTGGACCTATCCGGTCGGGATCACGCTCGTCGTCGCGCACATCGTCGTGAGCCAGGCCGAGCCGATCAAACACGCGTTGCGCAGCGATGGCCCGCAAGTGCTGTGCGTGCCGGACTACATGTTCCATTATCAGCGGCTCGGCCGGCCGCCGTTCTGCCCGACGCCAGCGGCGGCGCCGCAATAGCGCTCAGCCCTTATCGGGCCGCAGCTCGTGCTCGTATCCGGCCTCGACCAGAAGCCGCCGCGCCGCCGCGACCTCATCGTCGTCGACCAGGATGCGGCGGGGGAAAATGCCGATCGAGCCTTCCAGCACGCTGATGTTCTGATCGACGATCATGTGGCCGATGCGTGCCGCCTTCAGCAGCGCTTCGAGCGCCGAGATCAGCACGGCATCGTTGGTGCGGACGATCTCGCGCATGGCAGTCAGCCCCGCCGCTCTTCGCCCGGCGCGCGCAGCGCCAGATAGGCGATCAGTTTCGCCTCGCGCCGGCCGCGGGTGACGGTATCGAGAATGAGACCGCAGGCGATCGACAGAACGGCGACCAGCATCAGCCCGGTGGAAAGCACCGCGGTCGGCAGCCGCGGCACCAGCCCCTGCTCCACATAGGTGATGAAAATCGGAACGGCGAGCCCTAACGCGATGAGAGCGAGCGCGATGCCGATTGAACCGAATAGCGCCAGCGGCCGTTCGGCGCGGTAGAGTCTGAGCACGGTCCAAAAAATGCGAAAGCCGTCCTGCCAGGTTGAGAGTTTCGAGGCCGAGCCGCTCGGCCGCGAATAGTACGGCGTCGCGACTTCGCCGACCGGCAGTTCGAGCTCCAGCGCGTGCACCGTCAGCTCGGTCTCGATCTCGAAGCCGCCGGACAGTATCGGAAACGATTTGACGAAACGGCGCGAGAACACCCGATAGCCGGACAGGATGTCGGTAAAGGCGTGGCCGAAAATATGGGTGACGAAGCCGGTCAACAGCCGGTTGCCGGCGCGATGGCCGCGCCGGTAGGCCTTGTCATCGCGGTCGACGCGGGTTGCCACCACCATGTCGAGCCGATCCGACAGCAGTTTGGCAATCATGTTCGGCGCGCTCGGGGCGTCATAGGTCGCGTCGCCATCGACCAGGACGTAGATGTCGGCCTCGATATCGTTGAACATGCGCCGCACCACGTAGCCCTTGCCCTGATGGGTTTCGTGCCGGACCACGGCGCCGGCGGCGTTGGCGGCCTCGACCGTCCGGTCGGTCGAATTGTTGTCGTAGACGTAGATCGTCGCACCGGGCAGCGCGGCGCGGAAATCGCCGACCACTTTGGCGATCGCCCGCGCCTCGTTGTAGCAGGGCACCAGGACCGCTACGTCGTAGCGGTCCGCGGCTCTGGCTTCGACGGCAAGCTCGCTGCTTGACATTGCTCCCCTCCGCCGCCACGTCCATGCCATGATCGACGGCGGCGTACTTGCCGCGTCACCATAGCGTTTCTATGCTGGCGCGTCCTGTTACCTCGTGGATTGGCGTGGAGAAAATTTCAGTGGCCGTCATACTTCCCTTCGAAAGCCGGGACGAACCCGCGATCGATCCGCTGCTGGATCTGGTGGCCGCCGACATGGAGCGGGTCAACGGCGCCATCCTGGCGCGCACCGGTTCCGACGTGGCGATGATTCCTGAAGTCGCCAATCATCTGATCAATTCCGGTGGCAAGCGGCTGCGGCCGATCCTGACCTTGGCGTTGGCGCGGCTCACCGGCTACGGCGGCGAAGGCCATATCAAGCTCGCAGCGGCGGTCGAATTCATGCACACCGCGACGCTCTTGCACGACGACGTGGTCGACGAAAGCGAGCTGCGCCGCGGCCGGCTCGCCGCACGCATGCTGTGGGGTAACGAGGCGAGCGTGCTGGTCGGCGATTTTCTGCTCGGCCAAGCGTTCAAGATGATGGTCGAAGTGGGCAACCTCAAGGCGCTGGAAATCCTTTCATCCGCGGCCGCGATCATTGCCGAGGGCGAAGTCATGCAGCTCGCCGCCGCCAAGAACACGGCGACCACGGAGGACGAGTACATCGCGGTGATCCGCGCCAAGACCGCCGAGCTGTTCGCCGCCGCCTGCGAGGTCGGACCGGCGCTATCCAACCGCGACAAGGCCGAGCAGGCGGCGTGCCGCTCGTTCGGCATGAATCTCGGCATCACCTTTCAGCTGGTCGACGACGTGCTCGACTACGGCGGCACCGCACAAAAACTTGGCAAGAACATCGGCGACGATTTCCGCGAAGGCAAGATCACGCTGCCGGTGGTGCTGGCGTTCCGTCGCGGCGGCGAGACCGAGCGCGCGTTCTGGCGGCGCACGCTGGAACGCGGCGAGACCAACGAGGCCGATCTCGACCACGCCATCGGCTTGATGGCCAAACACCGCGCGCTCGAAGACACGTTGCGCCGCGCCCAGCATTACGGCGCCATCGCCCGCGATGCGCTGGCGCTGTTTCCGGACTCGGCAATGAAATCCGCGCTGGCCGAAACCGTCGATTTCTGCATCGCGCGGACGCACTGAGGTGCGGACCGGCTAATTGCCGCCGAGCGCGGTGGCGCGCACCCACCAGTGTGGCCGTGCGGCGGCAAGCGTCTTCGCTCCTTCGATCGCGGCGGCCGCGGCGGCAAACAAGGCAAAGCATGTCGCGCCGGAGCCCGACATGCGCGCCAGCCGGCAGCCGGGCAGCGCGCGCAGTGCGGCGAGCACGTCGGCGACAGCCGGCTCAAGCGCCATCGCCGCAGCTTCGAGATCGTTGCCGTGCAGTGCGAGAAGCTGCAGACATTCGTCGCGGCCGAGCGACGCGCCGAACTTGCTTAGATCGAACACCGCCGGCTCCGCGGCCGGGGTCCAGCGGACGAACACCGACTTGGTCGAAAGCGCGACGCCGGGATTGACCAGCACGGCGGGCAACGGCGGCAAGGTCAGCGGCGCCGACAAGATGTCGCCGATGCCGCGCATCAGGCGCGGGCGCGGGTCGAGGCAGACCGGCACGTCGGCGCCGGTGGCGCGCGCCGCCTCGAACACCCGGGCATCGTAGACGGCAATGCCGTTGGCGCGCGCGAGCAGGCGCAGTGCCGCGGCGGCGTCGGCCGAGCCGCCGCCGAGCCCGGCGGCGACCGGCAGCCGCTTGTCGAGATGAAACGTGCCGAGGCGGAGGCCGGGCACGCGCGCGGCCAGCGCCAGCGCGGCCTTGACGACGAGATTGTCGGCCGCCTCGCCGGCTTGGGCGGCGCTCGGCCCGCTCACCGTCAGGGCGAGTTCGCCGTCCGGCGTAAACTTGAGCGCATCGCCGACATCGGCGAACGCCACCAGGCTTTCCAGGTCGTGATAGCCGTCAGGCCGACGGCCAAGCACCCTTAAGGTCAGATTGACCTTGGCGGGCGCGCTGTCGGCCAACGGTTCGGCTGCGGCCACCGCTCACCCGCCGCTGCCGTCCTTCTTGGCCTTGGCGTTGATCGGCGCCGGCGCTTCAGGCGGCAGCCCGTCCTGAAGCTTCTTCTCAAGCGTCGCGAGCTCGTCCGGCTCCGGCTTGAAGTCCTTGGCCTGCGCCCACTGGAAGTGCGCCTCGAGCGTGCGGCCGACCCGCCAATAAGCATCGCCGAGATGGTCGTTGATGGTCGGGTCATCCGGCTTGAGCAGCACGGCGCGCTCCAGGTTCTTGACCGCCTCGTCGTAATTGCCGGTGCGGAAATACGCCCAGCCCAGCGAATCGACGATGTAGCCGTCGTCCGGCCGCTGCTCGACGGCCTTGCGGATCATGTCCATGCCTTCGTCGAGATGCAGGCCCTTATCGACCCACGAATAGCCGAGATAGTTGAGCACCAGCGGCTGATCCGGGAACAGCGCCAGCGCCTTCTGCATGTCGGCTTCGGCGCTCGGCCATTGATTGGAGCGCTCGTAACAAATGCCGCGGAAATAGAACATCACCCAGTTCGACTTCTTCGGCTCGCCCACCGTGGCGATGGCCTTGCCGTAGGCGTCGGCGCAGGCGCCGAAATCCTTGCGGCCGCGCTCGACATTGCCGAGCGCCATCAACGCCTCGGTGTCCTTCGGATGCTCGGCGATGACGTGGCCGAGCCGCTTCTTGGCTTCGTCGGTGCGGTCGAGCGCATCGAGATCGATGGCGGATTGGATCTGCGCGCTGCGCTGCAGCGGCGACGACGCCGGGACGCGTTCGTAGATCTTGATGGCGAGGTCGGGCTTCTTCAGCGTCTCGTAGAGATCGGCGAGCGACAACAGCGCCATGCCGTGATTGGGCTCCAGATAAAGCGCAAGCTGCAGATAGACCAGCGCCAAATCCTCGCCGCCGCGCCGCCCGATCGAGGCGCCGATGCCGTACAGCGCTTCGGCGGCGCCGGCCTGCGCCGATTCGACGAGCGGCGGCAGCTTGGCGCCGTCGCCGATCTGCTTTTCTTCCTGCTGGATCAGCGGATGGTCCGGCAGCGCCTTGTCGAACTCGCCGTAAATCTTCAGCGCCGCGTCCTTGGTGCCGTTGCGCGACAGATAGCGGGCGTAGGCCTGCACGGTGCGCAGCGCCGTGGAGTCGGCCTTGTAGGCGCTCTCGTAGCGCTTGCCGGCGTCCTTCTTGCGGCCCGCAAGATCGAGCATCATCCCGGCATGCAGATCCTTGAAGATGCCGTACCAGTCCGGACCGGACAGCCGGTCCATCTCGTCGACCGCGCCGCGCACGTCGCCGCTGCCGTAGGTCGACCACCCCGACAACAGCGCCGCCACCAGATCGGTGACCGGCCCGTGCACCGACTGGGCGAAATCCTGCCGCGCCAAGCCGAATTGCCGCTGCTTGAGCGCACGCGCGCCGAGCACCAGGCGGGCGATGCGGTCGTTGCGGTCGAGCTGCAGCAGCTTGTCGGCAAGCTTGGCGGCCTGCTCGACGTCGCCGTCGCTCAGCACCGACAGGAATGCGTGACTGAGCAGCTCGGCATTGCGCGGATCGGTCTTGAGCACATTGAGGTAATAGGTCGCGGCGGCGCCTGAGTCGCGCTCGATGCCGGCGTGACGGGCGGCCAGATAATTGCCGGCGGCGTTCTCGGGCGGCACCTCCTGCTGGGCCGGCGCCGGAGCGGCATACGCGGCGGACAGGCTCAACATCACGACAGCGCCAATGGCGGCGGCATGCCGGGTAAGCAGCGAGTGAGTCACGGAAGCTCCATTGAATGCTTGATCGGCCGGATCGGCGCCACGCGCCACGATCTTACGCGCGACAATGACCGTTTTGCCAAGTTCCTGCAAGCAAGGCCCTGCAAGGACGCCCGGCCCATTAGCGCGCAAACGGCGGCAAAATCGCGGCAGCTGCACCCTCTCCCCGCGTTCGGGGAGAGGGTCGGGGTGAGGGGGCGCTGCCGCTGCCTGAGCTTTCATCGATTGCTCATCCGCGCCGCCTGTCAACCATTGGACGCGCTCAGACTCGCGGCAGCGCCCCCTCACCCGCCGCGCTTCGCGCGACGACCTCTCCCCGCGCGGCGGGGAGAGGTAAATATGCGTAATCATTCTCGCGACGCGTTTTTTGCGCCCGAGTCTTGGCAAGCCACTGCACGAAAGCGTTTGCCTCCAAATAAAATAAGGGGAGGCGGAGCGCCGAACGGCGCAAACGGTAGAATCCGCACCGGCACTTCGGATGAGCGCATCCGAGTCCGCGGCCAGTGCGGCGAGCGCCACGGATGGTCCGCGTTACCGCGGGCATCCGCTTGCGGGCGCCCTCGCCTTTCGGCGCTCCGTCGCGGTATTTTTCAGCTTCGGGCTGCGCTTGTGAGCACTTGCAGCAGCTTTTGAAGCTGCCTCAAACGCCTTCTAGCGAGCTCCTCGCGCCCCGATCGTAGTATCGGAGAGGCAGGGTCCGAAGCCGCCCGGGCGCAGTCTGCGAAACCGCGAGCGGGCACCGCAGCTCGCTCCACCTCACGGATCGCCTCGCGAAGCGCCCCTTGGTGAGCGAGCTTGAATCCCCCTGCCGGCATCCTAGGAATAATGTCAAGCGCAATGCGACGGATGGCGGGTAGCCATTGATTTTGTAGGCTTTTTCTTTCCGGCGCCGCGCGCCTATTTCCCGGATTTCTGCCCCACTCGGCATTTCTTGCGAATCATCGTTGTAAATCAAGGCCTTGGCACTATCGGGGCAGTGCTTTTGCAGCGGATGGCGGCTTCAGCTCATCCGCCCTGCGCGTGCTGCTATACTTGCCACGGTATGGAGCCGACGATGATCGCGGATATTGCGCAGCATCGCGACGAGTTGCGGAACTTGTGCCGCCGCTTCGGCGTGCGGCGCCTGGAAGTATTCGGCTCGGCGGCGCGCCCGGCAGACTTTGATCCGGCGCGCAGCGACATCGATTTCTTGGTCGAGTTCGCCGTCGAGGAAACCGACTTCAAGCGCTTTCTTGATTTCAAAGCAGCGCTTGAAGCCTTGCTCAACCGCCGCATCGATCTTGTCGACCGCAAGGCGATCGAGACCAGCCGCAACTATATCCGGAAGCGGCACATATTGGCCGGCGCGGAGCCGATCTATGCCGCCTGACCGTTCCGGCGACGGCTGGCGCGACGCGGCTCTTCTTCTCGATATCTTGCTCGCCGCCGAGGATGCCCTCACCTTCATCGCCGATCTTGATGAACGCGCATTTTTGGCGAGCGGCCTGCATCAAAGCGCGGTGATCCGTCAGCTCGAAATCATGGGCGAGGCTGCAGGAAGAGTATCAAAATCGTTTTGCGCCGCGCACCCGGAAATCCCGTGGCAGCAAATGACCGGCATGCGCCATCGGCTCGCACACGACTATGGCGCCGTAGGCTCGAGATCGTATGGCGCGTGACCAAGGAAATTCTGCCCGGCCTTGTGGCCGCGTTGCGGCCGCTCATTCCGCCGAAGACCGAGCCGGATGAGTAGCGTGTAGGGTGGATTAGCCGAAGGCGTAATCCGCCATGATGCCACGTGAATTGGCGGATTACGCTGCGCTAATCCGCCCTACGCGCTATCGAGAACAGATTTTCGCATTGCGTCGGCACATCATCGGGAATATTTTGCTCCTGGCCGAAGATCGTCAAAAGAGACCGAAGGTAGGCTCCGTATTGGATGCTTTACTCGGAGGACTCGGATATGACGACAGTCAATCGCACAAGCGACTCTGAAATTGGCCGCATCATTGAAGTTCGATTAGAGGGACTGACGCTTCGCGTAGCGGACGTGCGGCGGTCGATCGAATTTTACGGCAACAAGCTCGGCTTTGCAGTTGAGATCGACAAAGCTCCACAGTTCGCGATGATCCGCGTCGGCGAGCCGACGGGCGGTACGATTGGCCTGCTAGTTCACGACAGCAGCGATCCTTTGGGATCGAACAGCACAACGCCTCGACAGCGAGCGGGCATCCACGTTGAGTTAACGACCGATCACCTCGATGCACTTTATGAGCAGCTGAAAGGTCGCGGGGTGGAGTTTTTCGAGCCGCCCCACGAAGAACCGTGGGAGAGGTCGATGAGGGTTCGTGACCCGGACGGGTATACGATCGAATTTGCTGAGGGTCGGCGTGGACATCGGGGTATAACTTAAAGCAGCGGCGTGCGCGGCAATTAATGAGTACACATCGTAGTCTAACTCTCGGCTCGCCAAACCGCGTAGCCTTTGCCGAGCCTACTCAAACCTATGTTTGCCGATCGTCGAGGTGGCCCACGATCCCGCGCGTCATCCTCATCAAAACCGTCTGCGCGCCGTCGGGCGCGTAGCCGCGCTGCACCAGCCTGTGGAACGACAAGCGCATGACGGCGCGAATGGCGTCTCTGATATCGTCGAAAGGATAGTCGCGGCCGTGCCTTTGATTGCTGCGGCGCCTTGGGTGGTCGTCTGTGCGCGCGGGACATTCGTCGGGACAATGCGTTTCCGACTCCTGCCCAGTCGTTCGGCCGACTTTGCTCATCAGTGCTTCTGCCGCCACGAGCCTTCCAGATAAAACCAGGTTTCGGCTCTGCCATCCTCGGACGTGATGGTGAACGACTGGACCGCCGCGTCGCTAAACTCGCCGGCGATGCGCGCCAGCTTGCGGGCCTGATCGACCGACGCAAGATCGAACGTCAGCGGCTTTGTGCGCTTGCCTTTGCGATAGTATTGGATCGTGAATTTCATGCCCGGTCGCGCGATGAGATGCGTTTATACACGCATACACGCAAGAAGTGAAGCCCTCTTGCATTCAATCCGCTAAGACTTTAACGGGGTCATATGGCTCGGGAATCGGCCAAACCGTCGGCCAGCCGCGCCGGCAAGAAGAGCGTGACGCTCTACTTGCCGGTGGACAAATGGCGCGAACTGAAGATCTTGGCGACCGTGACGGATACGACCATGGACGCCTTGATGCGGCGCGGTGTCGACCTCGTCCTTGCCGAGCACAAGGGGAAGCCGCCGAAACGCCCGGCATAGGAGCGCCGGCAATCACGTCGGGCGGATTAGCCCAACGGGTTCGGCCCGAAGTGGCCGGCGCGATGACAAGCTCCGGCGTAATCCGCCGTAACGAAATCTGAATGGCGGATTACGCTGCGCTCATCCGCCCTACGCGCTGAACTTGTTGCACATTGCAAAGCGATGGCCCGAACGTGACACGGTTCTTGCTGCTTGCGGCGGCGATCCACGCGACACTGCCAGCTGCCGCGGTGGCGCAGGACATTGGCGGCATGGAAATCTGCACGGCCGAGAAGCAGATGGAGCGGCGGACGAGCTGCCTGCAGGCCAATGTCGAATTCCTGCAGCGGGCGCTGACCAAGCTGACCCGCGAGACCGAGCGGAAGATGGCCGCCGCCGATCGCGACCTTGCCGTTGCCCGCGCCGAGATCACGGCGCTTAAATCGACCGTGGAAAAGCTGACGCAAGATCTGGCGAAAACAAAACGCAACGCCGCGGAAGGAAAGAAATAGCTGCGCGGTTTCGATCCGCGGAAAGGGCTTCACCGGCCAATTGCACGGCAGCAATTCAGCGGACCGACGTGTCAAGAGGCCATTGTGTCGTTTTGGTCAGCCCCGGGGCCTATGTCGGCTTTGCTCCCGAAAGCTGCCGTGACAGCGAACATGCGACTTGTCGCTCAGTGCCATTCGCAGACGTTCAAACCCACGAGATGATCGAAGCCGTCATGGCCGCCAGACTGAACTATGCGCGCATGACCGGCGGCGGGTTCCACTTGCCGATGAGCGCTTCCGATCGCGGAGCATAGAGTCGCATCATCACGTTGAACGAACCTTTTGGTGCCGGGAGCCAGTTAGCCTCGTTCGCGCCGGGGCTATCGTTCTGGAAGTAAAGATCGAGGGATCCGTCCGCATTGTACTTGAACGGCATCCAACTGCTGACGGCAAAACGATTCAGCGGGTTAGCAACCTGGAAGCCATCTTGGTCATAAAGCGTGATCGACCAGAATGCGCGCGCTGGCGGCATTCCGCCTTTGTCGAAGTGGAGCGTGTATCTGTTCGCCCCATCGAGCGGCCTCCCGTTACCGTCGGCCAAATTGAGTGGGTAGATCGCGTCTTCCGGGAGGTTCGCACCAAGGCCCAACTGCGCGACGATGGCGCGCTTCAAGTACCAGTTGCCATAGACGCCCATTGTGTTGGTGTTCATTGACCAGCCGTTCGTAATACGCGCAATGGTCGGTACCGTCGACGCCATTAATCGCTGCGCATCAGCGGGAGCACTTTCCAAAGCCTTGCGAACAAATGGCGCTGCCTTGTCCAAACTAAAGCTTTTACCGGATTCCATGCCGATCCTTTTCAGTTGCGCCATGATCGGCTGATCCGTCACGTGCGGTGGGTGGACCTTGAGCAATTCTGCCGCATAGGCAAAGAACTTGTCGGCGGGCATTGTATCAATCTGAGTCTTTGGCGGCGTTTTCCTATCGACCGTCGCGTCAATCTGCGCCTCTACGGGCTGCGCGGGTTTGCCCCACTGTGACAATGGGGTGACCTTGTAGCCAGCCTGTATCTTGTGAACTGCATCGTAATCGGACGGTCCATCCGTCTTTGTCCGTCCGATGATCCAGACATAGGGCGTCGGCGCGCTAATTCTCGCCATTCCGGCGGGTACGGCCCCGGTCCAGCCGGGCGGGGTGATCAGGAAGTTTTGCGCCTGCGTGCCTGTTGTGCGCCAACCGGGTGACGCGAACACGTCAGTCCACATGTCGAGCATTGGAAGCAGATAGTAACGACCCCCAGTATCCGGCGCTGAAACGACCATCGGTTCGGCGGTCAAGTCGAGCCAAGCTGGTGAATACAACGTGTCGAAATTCGGTCGCACCACGAGCTTAAGATCAGCCGGAGGATAAGCGGGCACGCTGACAAACATGTTCATCGGCCCCTTGGCGATCTCTTTGCCGGGCTCAATATTGGTTGACTGTTTGCGCGTCAAATCCATCAAAATCAGCGGATAAAAGTACAGATAGGCATCGAGACCGATGGCGTGTGCCTCTTGCTCGGTAAACGCGGATTGCGTGCTCAGTGCCTGAGCGTGGGCTACAGCTACGTCCGTGGCTGATCCCAATGCCGATGTGGCGACTAAGGCACTGCTGGCCAGAATTACATCGCGTCGGCTTAGCGCGGCCTGGCAACCGCCCTCATCTCTGACTTGCATGACGCTCTCCCTCTTCCGAAAGGCACGGCGGACCTACACCGAGGAAGATCGGGACCGCCAAGTGCCTGACCGGCAGTCTGCGCCCCGCGTCATCGTCGCACCGGCTCTTGACGAAAACCACTGAACCAAAGGCCTACACGCGAATGTGAACCAGGTCGGCAAGGGTCATGAGCGTCGCTTTGGGCGCTCTCGCCGGATGTCGCCTATTACCCCGATGACACTATTGGCGACGTGCCGGTCAGTCGAAACGTGCCACCAAGGGACATCGATGCACGGCAGCAATTGCGCGGCGCAAAACGACCGCGATCAATCCACCTTGATGTTCGCCGCGCGGATGACCTTGGCCCATTTCGCCGTGGTCTCGGCGAGCAGCTTGCCGTAGTCGGCCGGCGATCCGGCGAGCGCGGTGCCGCCCAGATCGGCGAGCCGCGCCTTCACCTTGGCATCGCCGAGAATCGCATTGATCTCGCGGTTGAGCTTGTCGACGATCTCGGCCGGCGTGTTCTTCGGCGCGCCGCAGCCGTACACCGCGGTGGCCTCGTAGCCCGGCACGGTCTCCGCCACCGTCGGCACGTCCGGCAGCGCCGCCGAGCGCGTCGCCGAGGTCACCGCCAAGGCGCGCAGCTTGCCGGCCCGGACATATTCGATCGATGACGGCATCGTGGCGAACATCACCTGCACCTGTCCGGCCATGAGATCGACCACCGCCGGGCCGGCGCCGCGATACGGCACGTGCAGCATGCTCACCCCGGTCATCATCTTGAACATCTCGCCGCTGATATGGACGATGGTGCCGTTGCCGGACGACGCCATGGTGAGCTTGCCCGGATTGGCCTTGGCGTAGGCGATGAACTCGGCAACATTCGCCGCCGGAACCGAGGGGTGCACCACCATCAGGTTGGGCTCGCTGCTGATGCTGCCGACCGGGGCGATATCGCGGACCAAATCGTAGCCGAGATGCTCGTAGAGCGTGGCATTGATCGGCTGCGCCGCGCTGATCAGGAGCAGCGTGTAGCCGTCCGCCGGGGCATGGGCGACCGCCTCGGTGCCGATATTGCTGCCGGCGCCCGGCCGATTGTCGATGACGAACGACTGGCCGAGCCGCTCGGAAAGCCATTGGCCCATCAGCCGCGCCAGGATGTCGGTGGCGCCGCCGGGCGGGAATCCGACGATCCAGTGCACCGGCCGCGTCGGATAATCGAGCGCCGCCGCAGCGCGCGGCAACGCCGACAGCGCGGCAGCGCCGCCGATCAGCGTGACGAACTCGCGGCGTCTCATATTTGCCTCTCGGTCAAGGGCCGGCATCGTACCGGCTCGAACCACTTGGTGGAAGGGCCGGATGCGACGTTTGGGTCAAAGCCGACATCGACAGCGTTCGAGCCGATGCCCGCTACGTGCCAATCACGTCACCTCGCACTGCGGAAGATAGAGAGCGCGAAGCGTATAAACCGCAGCTCGCGCGAGTGATGAAGTTGGTTTCCGCCCAGACTGAGCTATTCTATACAGGTTTATCGCATCGAATCGTGCCCTAATGCCGGGGTTGGCAAGGAGCCGAAATGAGCGAGCGGAGCATAATCACAAAATCGGCGAGCGCCCGGCGGCGGTTCGATCCGGCTCTGTTTTTTGAAACCGCAGCCAAAGGCCGGACCATCTCGAAGCATCGCAAGAACGAAATCATCTTTTCGCAGGGCGATGACGCTGATGCGGTTTTCTATATAAAAAAGGGTAAAGTGAAAGTCACCGTCGTTTCCAAGCAAGGCAAAGAAGCCGTAGTTGCGATCTTGGGTTCTGACGAATTCGTGGGTGAAGGATGCCTGATCGGACAGCCGAAGCGATTGTCGAGGGCATGTGCAATGTCCGAATGTGTCACAATGCGAGTCGACAAGAGCGAAATCCAACGGCTTCTTCGGAACGAGCCTGCATTCTCTCAAATGTTCGTCTCGCATATTTTGGCAAGGACCGCCCGGGTCGAAGAAGATTTGGTTGATCAGCTATTCAATTCAACAGAGAAACGGCTTGCTCGATTGCTGCTGCTGCTGGCCAATTTCGGCAAGGAAGGCCGGCCCGAACCTCTTATGGCGAAGATCACTCAGGAAACGCTTGCCGAGATGATCGGCACAACCCGGTCGCGGGTCAGCCATTTCATGAACAAGTTTCGTGAAGCAGGTTTCATCGACTATAACGGTCATCTCGAAGTCCATAGCTCCTTATTGAGCGTGGTCCTGGCCGAACAGCCGCGCAGTGTAAGATCGCCGCAATGACTTTTCCGTGAGCGGCCTGGCGGCGGCGGGAATTTCCCTCGTTCAGGCAATGACTTACGCTTTATCGCGCCCATCTAAAATTATGGTTCGTATTTTTGCTTGGTGAGCGCTTTGGCTCAGGCGGCATGGCGACGCGATGTAAACCTGTGCACGACGACAGCATGGAGGGACCGATGAGCAATTCCATCTCTTCGGCGCGAGACCCTTTATTTCGGTTTCCGAAGTCGCGAACGGTCAAGGGCAATCTAATCGACCAGAGTCGATACGATGCGTTGGCAGCCGAATTGCAGGCGTCGCTCGCACGCGAAGATAGGCTCCAAAAGGAGAAACATGATCTATCGCAGCGGCACGTTATGTTGGACCAGGAGTTCCAACACCGGATCACCAACGGCCTGCAACTGATCGCAGGTCTGCTGTTGATGCAAAGCCAGACCATGTCGACACCTGAGGTCGGCATCCAACTGCGCATTGCGGCGCAGCGCATTGTTGCTCTCGGAACCGTCAATCATCGATTGCAGCTTTCCGATCAGCCGGCCAATGTGGAGTTGAAGGGTTTTCTCGTCAGCCTGTGCGACGACCTTTTGGGGCTGCTATTCCAAAACCGAACCGATCACGCCATCGTGGTCGAAGGAACGAAGGTTGAGATACCGTCGTTGCTTGCCAGCCCGCTCGCACTCATCGCAACCGAGCTGATCACCAATTCGGTGAAACATGCGAATGGCAACATCACCGTTCGTATTGAAAAGACCGCACTCGACACTTATTCGCTGTCAGTGCTGGACGACGGGCCGGGACTGCCCGCTGGATTTGAAATTGCCGAGAGCAAAGGGCTTGGGATGAAACTCGTCCTGCGGTTCGTTAAGCAGATTGGCGGCGATCTGCAAATTATTCGCCGCGATGACGGCCATAGGACATGCTTTACCGTCACATTTTGCAGCAGCCAAAAATCCGACAGCGATATCCTGAGCGACGATTTGAACGCAATCGCCCGACCAAGGCCGAGGAACCAGTCCTTTTGGCAAGGTACCAACGGCGAAAGGCACGCCTCGTCCGATCAGCGTTGCAACGAGCAAGGCGCATCGCGGCCGCCGCGATCAATGGCGGTCAGGGATGTGCGATGAGCATCGGCTGCACGTTTGCACCACCTGCCATCAAGGGATGAGATGGCTCGAAGTGCTCGCGCAACTCATGCTTCTGGACGAGCTCGCGCGCCGCAACAAAGGCATCGGTCAGACTGTCGGCGTGCCGGAGTGCAACGTTGAAAAAGGCGTCGCCAAAATAGGTCCACTTGGCCTTGTCCCGGCAGCCGAACGACGGATGGAAGGCATCGGCCGCGGTGATGACAAGCACATCGGGATTCGCCAGAGCCGGGATAAAGACTCCCGAATAGCATGCCGAGATGACCACGACTTTGTGCCGCACGCCCGTCGCTGCCAAGATGTCGGCGAGATCAGGCGGCGTGAGCAATTGGGTGAGCCGCCCGGCCTTGACCGCAAGGCCGTCCGGGGAACCGTGCGAGGTGAGAATCACAAACAAAACGTCGTTGTCGAGATCCATGCCGCGGGCTGCCGCTTGCAACGCGGTGGCGAGGCCCTGGATCGTTGCGCGTCCGCCTTTCTTCGAATTGTACTGCACGTCGCTGGGACCGGGTCCGAAGCGCTCCGTTACGACTTGTGCGGCGCCGGTTGCCTCGCTCCGAAACACGCCTTGATCGCCGAACAGGCCGAAGGACACCACGCTCACCTTGTGGGCGTCCGCGACGGCGTGCATCGTCGAAGCAGGCGGCGCGACGACCAGAACGAAGGCGATGAACACCGCGCCGAGCGCGCTTATCCAAGATTTCGGCATCATGGCGAACCTCGGTGCGACAATACCAGACGACCCAGCTTCCGCACCGCCGCCGCTTTCGGAAAATGCGCTAAGCGAAGCCGCCGTCAGGCGGCGACCTTCGCGCCGACCACGCCCGCGCCGACCACGCCCGCGCCGACGCGCGCCATAATCGCGGCCGCATTGCGATGCAGGATCGCCTCGCGCGCCTCCGCGCCGATCTCGGCCTCCGCCAGCGCCTTGCGCGTCCAGTCGACGCCGAACGCCGTGCCGTCGGTGCCGCACACGATCCGTTCGGCCCCGTATAGCCGCACCGCCGCCTCGATCGCCCGCGGCCCGAACGAGTTGCAGTCGACATACACCGTGGCGGCCCGGCGAAACCGGGCGGAAGGCAGCTCTTCATCGGGCGTGTCGAGCAGCGAGCGATGATCCATCCGCTCGACCTCATAGGGGATGTTGCCGCCGAGATTATGCACCACGACGGTCGCATCGGGATAATCCGCCAGCAGATCGGTCAGGCACAACGTCACCATCACCGACGACAGACTGGCCTGCATATCCAGCGTGCCGATGCGTCGCCGCGCATTGTCGGTGCCGCCGGCGATTTTGGGGAACGCGTCGCCCGGCCGCGGCCCGTGATGAATGAACATGACCGCCTTATGGCGATGGGCCACCGCCAACAGCGGCCGCGCCGCCTGCGCGTCATCGCGCGTCAAGAACAAGTTGCCGGGCAACTGCGCCCCGATCATGCCCGGCAGCCCCAGCGCGCGCTCGAGCTCCGCCGCGGCCGCCGCCATGTCGGTCAACGGCAATGCCGCAAACGCCGCGAACCGGCCGGGATGCCGCGCACAGATCGCCGCCAGCCCGTCATTGACCTTGCGGCACAGTGGCAGCGCCTCGTCGATCGGCTGTGCCTCGATCCAGCAGAACGAGCCCAGCACCGACAGCACGCTGACCGAAACATCCTGCCGGTCCATGCGCGCCAATTCCACCACGGCATCATTGAACGCCTCGGCCAGCGGGGTATCGGGCATGCGCGGCGCCTTGAGCACCTCGGCGCCATCTGCGCCACGAACGATGCGCGGCTCGCGGCTGCGCGCCCGCAGCGCGTCAGCGACCTCGGCGGGTTTCCAATGCGCGTGCATGTCGATCATCATGGCTTGTACTCCCGAGCGCGATTGTTCTCTCGCTGGTCTGCCAGCTTACGCCCCGCCTCCGCCCGGAGGCAACACACGTTCGTTGGATGAGGTTCAGTGCGCGTGCCCCGCCGCCTGCCAAGCCTTGATCCACGGCACCTCATGAACAAGCATCACGATATTGAGCGCAAGGTTATCGCGGATCGCAAAAACGAGCCCGGCCTCTATGCCGATGCCGACCAAGACCGTCAGGCTTGGCGCAACCCATGCAGCAAACAAAAAGCCCACCATTGCGGTCAGCGTATCGCTGATCGAATTGACGATCGTGTCGCCATAATAGCTGACGGAAACCGTAGCGGCGCGATAGCGCTCAATGATGAATGGGCTGTTCTCCAGGATTTCCCATGCCGCCTCGAGCAAAACGGCCAAGCTCAACCGAGCTGCAACGGGACGATGCTTGAAGATGAGCCACAGCAAAAAATAAAGCCAAAAACCGTGCAGCAGGTGCGAGAAGGTGTACCAGTCCGTTAGATGTTGCGAATTGCCGGGGCCGAACGGATCTCCCTCCCAGAGCCTTACATAACCGCACGCGCAGATCGTCAGCCGCCCCATCAGATGAAGCGCCAACGCCTGTATCATCAGGATTGCGATGACGACGCCGATTTGCCGCCACGCGGATGATAAGACGGCTTTTTCATTCCGCCCCATTTGGTCCACGCCCATGAATGGTTCCGCCCTGCCCATGATGTGCGTTTCGGCACGCCCGGCGCTTATCGTCGCGAGGACTCGTCCGTCAATATCTCAGCGCGATCGCGGCGGATCATCATCCGGTCTGATGACCCGCCGCCACAGCCAGACACCCAGCAGCACGGGCGCCACGAGCGCGCATAATGCCGCCAAGCCATACTGCGCAGAATCAGGCAAATTGTGCTGGCCGGCGTAGATGAAACCGAAGAATGCACCGACTGCACCGACCAGGGTTATCAGCATGCCGACCGTAATCAGCATGGCGACGGAACCCAGAGCGTCCAATGCAATCATCAAGACCTTTCTGGAGAACGTCGGCATTTAACCTGACTTTTGCCGCAATAAAATTGCGGGCGCTCCGAGCGCGGTAAGATACAGTCCCGCCGCGATCGGCACGAACCCATTTGCGTTGTGCGTTAAGGCAAAATTGGTTGGTCGATGTCGGCGATCGATCACTCGCGTCGTTTTGATCACCCTGGCCCGATGTCGGTTCGCTCCCGAAAGCTGCCGTGACAGCGGACATGCGACTCGGTCGCGATGTGCCAATAACGGACATCAGCTGGCCGAGGCAATCCGCGGCGTTCAGGGTAATTGCTCGCATTCGGTCCGAGCAACGCAGCTAATCTATCTCGGCCCTAGGCTGTGTGAGTTTGGATTGTATTCGCCATTGCCAAGGACGTAAGCGACATTGTCCCGGCGATAGGATCGCTACCGGCGTCGAAGCCCGGTCCTGATGCAGCTAACGTACCGGCGATCGGACCGGCATTGCTGCCAAAACCCGTTCCAGCCGGCGACGGCTGGCTAGCCGCGCCGCTCGTTTGCATGGCCTCGGTCAGCCACCCGGCCGTCTCGACCGGTGCCTGTTGCATCGCTTGTGGCAGCCAGCCGCTCGCACCGAACCGATCGGACACCATGAACGAGGATGGACCTGGATCGGAAACCATGAACTGCGATCCGCCGCCGCCTGATGACGGCCCTGGATCGGAGGTCATGAAAGAGGATGGTCCGGGATCGGAGGAAACCATGAACTGCGATCCGTTGCCGCCTGATGACGGCCCTGGATCGGACGTCATGAACAACGATGGTCCGGGATCGGAAACCATGAACTGCGATCCGTCGCTGCCTGATGACGGCCCTGGATCGGATGTCATGAACTGAGACCCGTCGCCACCTGAGGATGGCCCTGGATCGGATGTCATGAACTGAGGCCTGTCGCCGCCTGGTGACGGCCCTGGATCGACTGTGAACCAGGACGGCACGTTCCTAAAGCCGATCGCCGTGCCACCGTTTCCGTCGCTTGTCAGGGAGAAGTTGGCCGGCCCGTACTGGCCGGTCAGGTTCAGCGTGGCGAGGGTCGGGCCGTTCTCCTCCTGCAGTGAAAGCGTGCCGCCGGTATTGCCGCCGTTCTCCTGCCACTCCGCGAAGATACTGGAACTAAAGCCGAGGAAGCCGAGGTCGATACTGTCGTTGAGAGCAAAGCCGCCGATGCTGCCGCCGAGCTGATTGCTGCCGGTGTCGAGCCGCAGCGTCTCGGCATTTCCCGCATCCGCAAACGTTGCGTTGCCGGTGATCGAACCGCCGCTGCCGAGTTCAAGCGTGCCGGCGCCGATCGTCGTGGCGCCGCTCACGCTGTCGGCCGCGGTCAAGATCGTGGTACCAGTGCCGATCTGCTGCAATGCGCCCGAGCCGGAGATCGATCCGCCGAACGTAAAGGCATCGGAGCGATCGATGGTGAAAGTGGCGTCGTCGGTCACGCTTCCGGTGATCGACCCGCTGGTTCCGCCGTTGCCGAGCTGTAAGGTGCCGGCGCTGATCGTGGTGCCGCCGCGGTACGTATCGGCCGCCGTCAGAATCGTGGTGCCGCTGCCGATTTGCTGGAAGGCGCCGCTGCCGGAAATCGTGCCGGCGAGCGTCGCAATGTTAGAGCGATCGACCGCAAACGTGGCGTCGTCGAGCACGTCGCCGCTCAGCGAGCCCGAGGTGCCGCCATTGCCAAGCTGCAAGGTGCCGGCAACGATAAACGTGCCCGGCGCGCTGTCATTGCCCAGCAACGTTGTCGTCCCGCTGCCGCTTTTTGTCAGACCGCCCGCGCCCGAGATCGTGCCGGAATAGATTGTCGAGTCAGCGGTGCCAAACTCGAGTATGCCGCTATCGAGAGTTACTGCGCCGCCGGTGCCGGAGAGGTCGCCGATTGTCTGGTTATGACCGTTGAGGTCGAACGTGCCGCCGTTGATCGTCAGATTGCTGCCGTTCGCCAAGCTGCCGCCGGCGCCAAGCTGTAAGGTGCCGGCATCGACGGTGGTGCCGCCGGTGTAACTCTCAGCCGCCGTCAGCATCGTGGTGCCGGTGCCGAGCTGCTTGAATGCGCCGCTGCCGGAGATCACGCCCGAAAGCGTGTTGCTGCCGGAATCGTCGTCGGCAAGCGTGGTATTGTCCAGAACGTTGCCGGTGATCGAACCGTCGTTGGTTCCGTTGCCGAGCTGCAGGGTGCCGGCGCTGATCGTGGTGCCGCCGCCATAGGTTTCGGCCGCGGTCAGGACCGTGGTGCCGGTGCCGAGCTGCTTGAACGCGCCGCTGCCGGAGATCACGCCCGAAAGCGTGTTGCTGCCGGAATCGTCGTCGGCGAGCGTGGCATTGTCCAGAACATTGCCGGTGACCGAGCCGTCGCTGGTCCCATTGCCGAGCTGCAAGGTGCCGGCGCTGATCGTGGTGCCGCCGCCATAGGTGTCGGCCGCGGTCAGGATCGTGGTGCCGGTGCCGAGCTGCTTGAATGCGCCGCCTCCGGAGATCACGCCCGAAAGCGTATTGCTGCCGGAATCGTCGTCGGCGAACGCGGCATTGTCGGTTACGTTGCCGGTGATCGAACCATCATTGGTTCCGTCGCCGAGCTGCAAGGTGCCGGCGCTGATCGTGGTGCCGCCGCCATAGGTGTCGGCCGCGGTCAGCATCGTAGTGCCGGTGCCGAGCTGGTTGAATGCGCCGCTGCCGGAGATCACAGTTCCGAAGGTAAACGTGTCGGAACGATCGATGGCGAGCGCGGCATTATCGGTTACGTTGCCGGTGACCGACCCTGCGCTACCTCCGTTGCCGAGCTGCAGGGTGCCGGCGCTGATCGTGGTGCCGCCGCCATAGGTGTCGGCCGCGGTCAGGACCGTGGTGCCGGTGCCGAGCTGCTTGAATGCGCCGCTGCCGGAGATCACGCCCGAAAGCGTGTTGCTGCCGGAATCGTCGTCGGCGAACGTAGCGTTGTCGTTGATATTGCCGGTGATCGAACCGTTGTTGGTTCCGTCGCCGAGCTGCAAGGTGCCGGCGCTGATCGTGGTGCCGCCGCCATAGGTGTCGGCCGCGGTCAGGACCGTGGTGCCGGTGCCGAGCTGCTTGAATGCGCCGCTACCGGAGATCAAAGTTCCGAAGGTAAACGTGTCGGAACGATCGATGGCGAACGCGGCATTATCGGTTACGTTGCCGGTGACCGACCCTGCGCTACCTCCGTTGCCGAGCTGCAAGGTGCCAGCGCTGATCCTGGTGCCGCCGCCATAGATGTCGGCCGCCGTCAGGATCGTGGTGCCGGTGCCGAGCTGCTTGAATGCGCCGCTGCCCGAGATCACGCCCGAAAGCGTGTTGCTGCCGGAATCATCGGCGGCGAACGTGGCATTGTCCAGAACATTGCCGGTGATCGAGCCGTCGTTGGTTCCGTCGCCGAGCTGCAGCACGCCGGCGCTGATCGTGGTGCCGCCGGAATAGCTGTCGGCTGCACTCAGCGTCAGCGTGCCGGCGCCATCAAGCAGGAGCCCCCAGCTCCCTGCATTGAAGCCGAGCCCGCCGGAACCGGTCTGATCGGTGATCACGTCGGCGATCGATGCAGTCTGCATGGCCGCCGGCGCGAACGTCAGCGTGCCGTTACCTTGCAGAAAGATTCCCGTGCCAAAGGCCGATCCGGCGGTGGCGCCGCCACCAGCAACGCCGCCGCCGGTCACGCTGCCGCCCGACAGCGTGTCGCTCTCGATGGTCAATGTGCCACCCTGCTGCACGAAAATATCGCCGCCGGCGCCAAGGCCCCCGCCGCCGCCGCTGCCGCCGCCGCCACCGCCGCCGAAGCCGCCGCCGCCGCCGAAGTCGCCGCCGCCGCCGCCGCCGCCGCCGAAGCCGCCGAAGCCGCCTAAGCCGCCGAAGATGACGCCGCCGCCACCACCACCGAAGCCGCCGTGGCCGCCGCTGACACCACCACCGAGG
>Ga0209060_10000999_pt1 | contig 35815 bp, 28 predicted proteins | sample Coa_R1_8_FD_187155 | JGI IMG/M metagenome (GOLD analysis project Ga0209060, IMG submission 187155) | Surface soil microbial communities from Centralia Pennsylvania, which are recovering from an underground coalmine fire - Coalmine... | ecosystem: Environmental > Terrestrial > Soil >...
TTTGCCGTCATCTTCCTGTCTCCTAAGTGGCGCGCCCTGCGCCGCAAATAGCGCCGCTGCGATCCGAAACTCCTGACTTTTTTGGATGTTTACTCGGATGTTGTTTCTGGGCATTGGGATTCCCCGGGACGAAAGCTGCACATTCTTTTACGAATCCCAACTTTCGAGTTGCCGTTTCCATCCCTCTGTCCGTCACGTCTCCACTTCCTGCGTCCCTTCGCTCCCTGCCCGTTACGGCCCTTCTGATTTTGTGTAACACCGGCTTTCTTTTCAGCTTCAAGATCGGTCGTGAGAGTTCAGCCAAAAACAAAATCGAACGGCTCGAACGGTCAACATTTTCTTTCCTGCGATTGCCTTCTTCGGTGGCCGTTTGCGCCCCCACAACCTTCCCAAAGAAGCGTAAGATGAATCGCCAAAATGTTCCGCAAAACAAACTACGCCGCCCTCGCTGTCTTTGTCTTTGCCGCCTTCATCACCACAGCCGCCATGGCGCAGGACGCCTCGGTTCCCAAAAAGATGCGCGCCCGCGATTTGGGAGTGCCGCTGGAAGGCACAACCGGACCCATGAACGCCATCACCGATGTTCCCGGTATTGAAGTGGGCCACAAAACACTCATTTCAGGCGACGACACACGTACAGGAGTTACCGCCATCTGGCCGCGCGGGAAGCAATCGAACGATCCGGTCTTTGGCGGATTCTTCTCCCAAAACGGCAATGGCGATATGACCGGCACTCACTGGCTGACTGAATCCGGCTTTCTCGATGGCCCGGTCCTCATCACCAATACTCATAGCGTAGGCGTGGTTCGCGATGCGTTTCTGGGATGGCTGGTGAAGAATCGCCGCACTCCTGGCACCAATACGTTCAATGGCGGTTTCTATACCTACCCTATCGTTGCGGAAACCTATGACGGCTTCTTGAACGACATCAATGGATTTCATGTAAAACCTCACGACGTCGAAGACGCTCTAGATTCCGCCGCCTCCGGAAGCGTTCCCGAAGGAAATGTAGGTGGTGGAACCGGCATGGTTTGTTACGGATTCAAGGGCGGCATTGGAACGGCATCGCGGAAGCTTACAGCCGCCGAGGGCGGATACACGGTTGGCGCCCTGGTGCAATGCAACTGCGGCAGCCGCCGGCAGCTACGAATCGGCGGCCTTCCCGTCGGAGAGGAGCTTTCTAACCAGCAGCCGCGCGCGGCCTTGGCAACGCCCTACCGGGAAGACGTGGGCTCCATCATCATCGTGGTTGCGACGGATGCGCCGCTGCTCCCGCATCAGGTACAGCGGCTTGCCCGCCGGGCGACCATGGGACTCGCCCGCACCGGCTCTACTTCCGGGAATGGCTCCGGCGATATCTTTATCGCCTTCTCTACGGCCAACCCAGGAGCAGCTTCAGCAAAGAATCCCATCGGCGTCACCATGCTTCCGAACGAATCCATCAATCCAGTTTTTGAAGCGACGGTTCAGGCCGTGGAAGAGGCCATTATCAACGCAATGGTGGGCGCGGAGACCATGAAAGGCTTCAGGGGCAATACGGTCTATGCTCTTCCTCACGACCAACTTCAAGAGGTATTACGGAAATACGGCCGCCTTGCGTCAAGATGACAAATGTCTGGTAGGAACGAGAGCCAGGGAAACGTAGAACGTAGTTCCATGCGCCTACAGCGAAAAGCCGGGAGCCTTGGTTCCTGTGTGGCAACTCCGGCTTGCAGCGAAAATTCTAAACAACACTTTACCTTTTGATGCCCGTCTAAAAGGCAGCAAGAGGAATTCGTTTGCTATCCTAGGATATCGACCTGGATCGTCAATATGAGAAATCTTCGTTTCCTTGTTTCTGCTTTCTCCCTACTTATCTTCTCTTTCATCGGTGCAATGCAAGCTCAGGACGTTGCATCGTTTGAGAAGAAGATCACCGTTAAGAAACTGTCCAATGGCTTGACGATCGTGCTCATGCAGCGGGACGAGGCTCCCGTGTTTTCCTTCTATACCTACGTGGATGCGGGCGCGGCCCAGGAAGTGAATGGAATCACCGGACTGGCCCACATGTTCGAGCACATGGCATTCAAAGGCACCAATGAAATCGGCACCACCGACTATCCCGCCGAAAAGAAGGCACTGGAAAAGGTCGAGAAAGCCTATGCCGCCTATCAGGTGGAGAACATGAAGCAGGCCGACCGCAATGCGAACAAGGTCGCCGAGCTGGAGAAAGCCTGGAAAGATGCCATTGAAGAGGCCAACCAGTACGTGGTGCCGGAGCAGTACAGCGAGATCATCGAAGACCAGGGCGGCATTGGCCTGAACGCTTCCACCAGTTGGGACAACACCGAGTATTACTGCTCATTTCCGCAGAACCGCTTTGAGCTGTGGGCCTACCTGGAATCGGAGCGATTCCTTCACCCGGTGATGCGCGAGTTCTACAAAGAGCGCGACGTGGTCTATGAAGAGCGCCGCATGCGCACCGACAGCTCGCCCCAGGGGCGTCTTTTAGAACAGTTCCTGGCCGCCGCATTTATCGCTCATCCTTATGGACGCCCGGTTGTCGGATGGCCTTCCGATCTCAAGGCGTTTTCGGCCACAGATGCTTTGAACTTCTTCCACAAGTATTACGTCCCGGCGAATATGGTCGTTACGGTCGTGGGCGATATCAAACCTGCAGAGGCAATGCCGGTCCTGGAGAAATATTTTGGACGGCTTCCCGCCGCCCCTGCCCCTGAGCCGCTCCGGACGCAGGAACCGCCCCAAAAATCGCTGCGGGAGGTGATTCTGCGCGAAAACAGCCAGCCCATTTATCTCGAAGGCTATCACCGCCCCGACTCCCACGATCCGGATGACGCAGTCTTCGATGTGCTCTCCGACCTGCTTTCCAAGGGACGAACCTCCCGCCTCTATCGCGCACTGGTGCGCGATCAGCAAATTGCGCTCGTCGCACAGGGCGGCACCTTCCCGGGAAGCAAGTATCCGAACTTGTTTTTCTTTAGCGCCGTTCCAAACCGAGGACGTTCAGCGAAAGATATGGCCGGGCCCATCCACGCGGAGATCGAGCGCCTGAAGAGCCAGGATGTAAGCGACGACGAGTTGCAATCGGTCAAGACCCGCGCCAAAGCCGATTTGATTCGCGGTCTGGCGGACAATAACGGATTGGCGATTCAGCTTGGGCAAACGCAGGCCCTCTATGGCGACTGGCGCGAACTGTTTCGCCAAATCGACCGCATCGAGAAGGTCACCAAGGCCGATATCCGGCGGGTGGCCAACAAGACTTTTGTCGAGAGCAACCGTACCGTTGCCATGATCGAAACCGAGAATGCGCCGGCTGCAGGCGGAGCGCAGGCGGGAGGAAACCAGTAATGAAAAGGATCCTGAAATCATCGCTCCTGTTTGCGCTGGCCGCTTGTTCCCTCTTGCCGGCTTTCGCTCAATCGGAAAAGCCGGAAGGCAACGCCCCAAAGACCGTAACCCAGGCATGGGAAAAGATTCCGGTTCCACAATTGCACGAATTTCATCCCCAGGAACCGCGAAGAATCGAGCTGCCCAACGGCCTGGTGATCTTTCTTCAGGAAGACCATGAACTGCCGTTGATCGATGCCGTGATCCGCATTCGCGGCGGCCGCCGCGACGAACCCGCCGGGAAGACCGGCTTGACCACAATTTATGCCGAATCCTGGCGCACTGGCGGCACTCAAAGCAAGACCGGAGACGATCTCGACGATTTTCTCGAAACTCGTGCCGCGCTGGTGGAGCCTTCGGCCAGCAACGACTACACCTCGCTTTCATGGTCGTCGTTGAAAGGCGATTTCGATTCGGTTTTTGCCATGGTGCTCGACTTGCTTGAGCACCCCGAATTCCGCCAAAACAAAATCGATCTGGCAAAAGAGCAAATGGCCAGCGTGATTTCCCGCCGCAACGACGACGTCAATAGCATCGCCCAGCGGGAATCGACCAAACTCGGCTATGGCCCGGACAACCCGTACGCCCGCACGTCTGAATATCACACCGTGGCGGCCGTTACGCGCGAAGATCTTCTCAACTGGCATAAGCGCACGGTTCTACCCAATAACATGATGCTGGGAATGGCCGGCGACTTCGATTCCGCCGCCATGGAGCGCAAGCTCCGCGAAGCTTTTGGGAGCCTTGCCAAAGGCGCGCCCGTTCCAAAACAGGCGATTCCCTTCAAGAAGCCCACGCCCGGCATTTACTTCATCGAGAAAGAAGACGTCAACCAGAGTGAGATCACGATGGTGGATCTCGGGATTGAGCGGCGCAACCCCGACTATTACGCGGTTGAAGTAATGAATGAGCTATTCGGCGGAAGCTCCTCATCCCGCTTGTCCACCAACATTCGCACCAAGCTGGGCTTGGCCTATTCGGTGGGTGGAGGCATTGGAACCGGCTTCGATCATCCTGGCCTGATTCGTATCGGCATGGGCACCAAGAGCGGCAGCACCGCGGCGGCCCTCGATGCGTTAAACAAAGAGGTAACGTCGCTGATCCAGGGCAATGTAACCGAAGAAGAGTTGAAGAAGGCCAAGGATGCGATCCTGAACTCCTTCATCTTTTCGGTTGACTCCAAAGACAAGGTCCTAGCCGAACGCATGTCTTACGAGTTCTACGGATACCCTCCGGACTCCCTGGAACGCTACCGCGCCGGGATCGAAAAGGTCACGGTCGCGGACGTGAATCGCGTCGCCAAAAAATACGTTCATCCGGACAAACTGGCGATACTGGTGGTCGGCAATTCCAAGGACTTTGACCGCAAGCTATCGTCCTTTGGCAAAGTAACAGCGGTCGACATCGCCATCCCGCAGGCGGCGGGCAAGGCAGGCGATTAAAATCGCGCCGGTTGGTTACCGATGGGTCGTTTACCTATGGGTCGTTATTTATGGGTCGTTATTTATGGGTCGTTACCTATGGGTTAAGCGGCGCACAATCTCGGCAACCACTGCATCGGCTCTCTGCGAAATCTGCTCGGGAGTCTGGTCTTGAATCGGGTGCTGCACAAAGATGCCTTCGAAGCCTGGGCGACCCAAGGCGCTTGCCTGTACTCGGGCGGGGGTGATGAATTCGGTGGTGGCCACCGCAACCGCGGGAATGCCCATATTTTCCAGCCGGATCGTATCGTGCAAACTGCACGTTGTACACGATCCTCAATCGGCCAACGCTTCCACCACCGCATCGACGCCGCGCAATCCCTCAATCACCTCATCGGGAGCGTTCTTCGTGAAGGTTGGTTTCTTGGTGCGGATCACTTCCGCAACCTGGTAGCGCTCCCGGAAAACTCCTTCCAGCCGATCGAGAAAAATACTTCCACCCGGCTTACTGATGTCCAAGAGCGCGATTCTCTTGCCCTGCAAGGACGATAGGCGCGCCGGAGCAGGCTCAGCTTTTACAACGGTTTCGTTCATCGGGTTGACAAGTGTTACTGGCATGGTCCTCACCGTTTTCTTTAGTTTCCCAATCTATGGGTTTCTCAATAATGACCGGTCTTCTATCATTTACTCTTCTATTCGTCTCTTCGTACAGTCTTTAATCCGGAATCGGATAGGTCACCATCTGGCTTCCCCGGGCGCCGGTTGCCCAGCTACCAATCACCGCCGAGAACTTACCGGCTGTGCCTCCCGCCACCACAATCTCCAGGGATTCCGGCGCGAGAAACTTCCGGTAGCAGGGCTCGCCATCGATCATGATTTCCTTGTAGTTGGCGGTCATCTGCGTTCCCTCGCCCCGGTCGTCGTAACTGTCTCGGTAATACCTCAGAGGAATGCCCGTATTCTCAAACAGGAAGTCCCGGACCTGTTGCCGCGTGAAGCCATCGCGATGCAAGGTTTTCACGTGCTCAGGACATAGCACCACCACCGCTTCAAAGACCATACAGGCCCGATAGCTCCAAACCGTGGCCAACGCTCTCGTAATTGCCTGCAGGATTATTTTGCCCTTCTGGGCATTGTGCTCGCTAACGCCGCGGGGCGGCTCCCCGCCGAATAGCGTGACGGCACTCTGTTCACGACTCAGTCCCCGTGCCACGTGAAGAGGCTCCCACGGATTTTCCTCCTCATTTTCGGCAATGCAATAAGAGAACTTCCCCGGATTTCCCAACGTGGACATGTCGATGCCATCGGGACGCGCCCCGCCGACATTGAGCAAGATCAACTGGAGGGCGCGGCCCAAGGTACTGTTGGCCCGCGCGACATTGCTGAAGGTATTTTGCCGGGACCAGAATCCAAGCTGCTGTCGAACCGGTCCATTGATAATCACGAGCGGCGCGGCGAAGTGGGTTGTCGCCTGCACTCCATGAATATTGAATTTTTCATCGCAGACTGCCCGCACCAGCGGGAGGAGGACCCGCATCATCTCCGGGGGGCATCCGGCCATCACCGCATTCGCAGCGATCTTTTCTACCGTGGCTTCCCCATAGAACGGCGGGATGCGCCCAATGATCGTCTCAGGCGCCTGGCCACATGCGGAAAGCATCTTTTCCACCCGCTCAACGGTCGGCGGAACAACCGGAAGAGCGTCGCCGAAATGCCGCATGCAGAACTCTTCTGCATCCTGGCCTTCGTTCAGAGTGCTCCTTGAAGCTCTCTCTCCGGCAACCCGCAGAAAACGGACGGTGTGCGGGCCGTCTCCATTGGCTGTTGCTTCTACTTCCAGGTGACGCGAGCCGCAGCCCGGCTTCCATGCCGGAGCTCCATCGTGTTCGGATGCAATGGGCGGAACTCCAAGCGTTGTCGCAAGGTCATTCAGCGCAGCCTTGTCGAACCCAACTGCTGTGCGCTCCACGCGTCCGGACTTATCTAACAGAAACATCGTGGGAACGGACTGCGGATCGAAAGCGCGAGAGACGGCCAATCCACGGTCGATTTCCACGGGAAAGACAATTCGCAACTGCTCGACAAACTGGCGGGTCGTAGTTTCGTCGTCCTGCGAGATTCCGACGACTTTCACCGAATCTTTCAGGGCATTCAAATAGGGCAGCGTTACCTGACAGGTGGGGCAGTCTGTTTCAAAGAAGACCAGTAGCGTAGCTTTGCCTGTTTCGCGCGCGGGAAAATTTGGAGCGATCTCGCCCTGCTCGATCATGGTCACCAAGTGTACACGAGTGCCTGCCTATTCCCGTGCGAGACAGCATTGGCAATCAGATGATAGAGATGCCCTTGGAGCACAAATGAGAACAAGAGTTCTCATTTGTGCTCCAAGGCATGAAATTTATTGCGCGCGCTTAACGCCGCCCTGACCCCGTTTTCGACAATCTCGCCCTGTCATACATGGTTGTCGTGCGGCTTTTCTTCGACGGAAAAGCCGCGTCGAAATTTAATTCCTGGATACCCTGCGTCGAAAACGAGGCAAGGGGCGGCTCTTCCACAGTTGTGCCAGCTTCATCGCCAGCCCACTTATCAAAGCTCCAAGCCGCGTGGATGATCCGCGCTTTCTTGCATTCTTTTGTTTAGGTGTCCGGTCCGCCGCGAGCAACGAGGAAACGTCGGAAATTGCGGACAAGCGGGCCGGTGTACCGGCTGGCGCGATCGAGAACCCACCCTTTGCTCCGAGCGCAAAAAACCAAGGGCACTCTCTTCGTAAATAATCTGGGCAAAGGATGGGGCACCCAGCATGAAAATTTTTGATTGCCTCTTTGTAAGCGGGAAGGTTAGAAGCGAGCCTGGGTGGAAAACGCCGCGTACGATGCCTTGGAACGCATGTGAGAACAAAAGTTCTCACATGCACTCCAAGGGCATAAGTTTATTGTGCGCCTCAACGGGGCCCTGAAAGGCCCCTCTTCCACAGTTGTGCCAGCTTCATCGCCAGCCTGATTTATCGAGAAGCCGAAGGAGTACGTGAGCGTGAGACAAATTTTCGAGATGACACAAACGGTCAACATTTTCTTTCATGCGATTGCCCTGACGACATCGACAAGACCATCTCTAGCTTGTCCCAACCGTTTCCGATTGGCGGCACTACACCTCTACCGTACAATCTATCCCTTCGATTCCAAGGAGATTCCCTTTGAAGTATTTGATTGCCGCAATTCTTCTGTACGCTATCTGCGCTCAAGCGAGCGATTCTTACCTCTATAAAGTAACTCTGGTGCAGGCGGCGCCCGGCAAGCTCACCGAATTGATCGATCTATATAAGGCCAGATCGGCGGCTTTTCAGAAGGCCGGTGACGAGGCTCCGTTTTGGATGCGTCACAGCCAAGGGGACCATTGGGACCTGATGCTTCTTTTCCCAATCGGGAGTTATTCGGACTATTACCGGCCCGACCGGGTGCAGAAGCGCAGTCAGGCAGAAGACTCGATGGCCACAACCTTAGAAAAAATTCGAGATGATATCGCCTGGCAAGAAGATCTATTCGCAGCAGGCCCGCCCTTGGCGGATTTGCGCGGTGCCTTTGCCGCCGGGTCGTTTTTTCATGTGGAGATGTTTGAAGCCATGCCGGGCAAATTCTCCGACCTCCTGCGGGAACGCCAGATGGAAAATGCTTACGCCAAAGCGCTGAAGGAGCCGGAAAACTTCATCTTCGTGCGCGACCAGGGAGCGGCGTGGAGTATGTTCACGATCGGTGTGTTTCGCAATCTCAAGCATTACGCCGAAAGCGCCGATGTCTCGCCTAAAGACCAGGCGGCAGCCGCAAAGGCCGCCGGGTTTGAAGCCACCAGCGAGATCGGCCCATATCTGCGGCGGTTCATTCGCTCCCACCACGACACGTTAGCGGTCGCGGTGAAATAGTGGCCAGCCACGGCAGAATCAGGCTCCAGCCTTCTTTGCGTCTGGCTTGGCATCGCGTTTTGTGGCGGATGGGGCTGCCGACTGGCCGCCGGTCAAGACATCGAGAACGTGATGCACATTACTGGTCTCAAAAATACGAATCGGCAGCAATGCCAACCGGACCAAGAAAGGCGGTGAGGCGACCAACTTACCAATCGCCGCTGCTTCGGCATCGAGCGCGGCGATCATTGTATTCAGCTGACCGGGAGCAGCGCCCGCCAACTTTTGGGCATGAAGCCAGGCAAAATTGCGCGCTTCATCAAGGCTGAAGTTGATGATACTCGTTTCCGTCTTTAAGCCAAACTTTTCCAGAAGCCCGATCAAAGGAGAAATCTTAGCGATCTCCTTCTCAACGATCCCCACCTCTCCCGCAAGCACGGCATTGATCTGATCAAAGTCCGTTTTGAGGCTCGCCAATTGCTCTCCAGGAGCGACCGTAGCCGCCGCGATGCCAAGATCCAGGTTGATGTGCGCATTGATTCCCGCGAGCAGTTGCTGGACAACGATGGGCGACCTCGATCTTCCGGCACGAAACGCCACCTGCCAGCTCAGCGTCGGTTCCTGACCCGAGCGAAACTGCTCGAATGCCTGCAGATAACGACCTGCAAACACCACGTCCAACTTCTCCATCAGCGGGCCATTCTCAAATTGATTCTGGGCGATTCCATCCCGGACACTTCTTGTAACCCGGCGATAGAGAGCGGCAAAGTATCCCAACCGGCTCTTTTCATGCCACGCCCAGTCAAGAATGTTGTCCAGGGCTTGTATTACGTCATCGATCGTTTGCACTTGCATGGCGCATCATTATAGAAGCTGCACGAAAATCTGCTATTGCGCCTGCGCAGCTGTTTTCCTGCGGAAAGGCTTAGCGCGCTCAAATTGACGCGTAGGGTAGAGGCGTAGCGACACAGTCTTTGGTAGCCGCTTGTCCATCTCTTGTATTACCTCTTCTGCCCAAAGCTCCATTTCACGCAGAAATTGGTGGTAATTCTCTCGAAACAGTTGGAGATCATCAATGCAATGATCCGGCAGTTTGGCACTTCCTTCGAGAAGCTGCTGAGCCCTGACCACATAGTTCGAATTGAATTCACGTACGAGATAAAAACATGGCCACAGCGTAAAAAGAATTCCTCTACTGAATCGCAACGGTTTCTAAGAAGCATCTCAAAACAGGACATCCAGCCGCCGATATAATCATAACGAGTAATCGACCAGGCTTCCTCAACGTGATAATTTCCCGTGTTGTTAAGAATGTAACGAAAAGAGCGCGTGTCAGAGTGCGTATCTGCACCTACCATTTGCTTTAACTGATTGAAGCGCTCTAATACCACAGGATATTCTTTGGAAACATATTTCTTGGTTTTCCACTTCTTATACTGTCGTTTTATAAACTTCCAGATTGCGGGCGCAGCGACACCCACAAACAATAAACCGGCTGCAATTCCAACGATAATTCCAGCCAGCGAAGGCTTCTTTGTGAGCGTAGCAAAATTCAAAATGGAAGCAGCAAACGCAAGTGCTGCTGTTAGCAGTCTGATTGCGCCCTCTTTATCTGGTAACCAAGATTTCTTTTCTTCGTTCATGACTATCTCATCTTCCTCATCGTCCTCTTCTCCAAAGGCCATTCCTTTCTTCCTCCATTTACGCCTTAGAAACCAGTAGGCATCATAACCGACCGCGTGCCAGATCCGTTGTAATCAGAGTAATCGCATGAAATTTATTACGGGCGCTTGACGGGGCCCTGAAGGGTCCCTCTTCCACAGTTGCGCCAGTCTTTTCGCTAACCTGAAGATCAAAGCTCCAAGCACTTGAACGCCCCCCCACGCACTTCTTGAATAGGCGGGCTTGGAAACCCACCCTTTGCTCCGAGCGCAAGAACCAAGAGCGCGCTCTCCACAAAGGATGGGGCACTCAGCTGGTGAGATCAGATTCTTGTGCAAGCGATTGCCATGAAGTGGGAGCCGAGTGGGAGTATTTGGCCAATGCTACACTGAATTGTTTATGTCTCCCCAAGCCACTCCGTCCGCAAGCGATATTGTTTTCCTTTTCGATGTCGATAACACCCTGCTCGACAACGATCGAATCACCGCAGACTTGAAACGCCATCTGGAACAGAAGGTGGGCCACGAGCGGCAGCAAAAATATTGGGATTTCTTCGAGCAACTGCGTGCAGAGCTGGGATACGCCGACTATCTCGGCGCGCTCCAGCGCTATCGAATTGAGTATCCGAGAGATCCGGGACTGCTGACCGTCTCGCATTTTATGGTGAATTATCCCTTCGCCACGCGGCTGTTTCCCGATTCGTTGGATGCTATCGACCATACAAAACAGTGGGGCAAGGCGGTTGTGCTTTCGGATGGAGACGTGGTCTTTCAGCCGCGCAAAATAGACCAATCGGGTATCTGGGACGCCGTAGAGGGCAACGTGCTTATCTACATCCACAAAGAACAAGAGCTGGACGACGTGGAGAAGCGGTTTCCGGCAAAACACTACGTGCTTATTGACGATAAATTGCGAATCCTCACCGAGGTGAAGAAGATATGGGGCGCAAGAGTCATCACGGTGTTTCCGAAGCAAGGCCACTACGCTCACGATGCCAAAGCTCTTTCGGCCTTGCCTCCGGCAGATATCACGATCAACCGCATCGGCGATCTGCTGAAATTCAAGCTGGAAGATTTTTCACGCTGACCGGGTGGTGGCAATCGTGAAGCAGTGCAGTTCGGAGCGACCTCGCTTCGCAGGCCAAGATTCCGGCAGAGCGCTGGGGTGCCCGCTTGCCGGCAAGCAGCGCCACTAGCAAATTTTGGAGAAGACCAGTTTTGGAGAAGACCAGTTTTTGAGAAGACCAGCCGGACGTCTCTTTTTCCAAGTCAGAACAAGCTACACGTCAGAACAATCGCTGCGTCAGAACAATCGCTGCGTCAGAACAATCTCCGCTTCAAAACAATCGCTGCGACCCGGCCTCACAAGATCCGGCCTGATGACACTTCCGAAAAGGAAGGACCACTAACGCATGCTCCACTGAAGTTTCGTTGCACGCGGCGAGCGTGGCGTACGCGCGACGAGCACTGGTGAGGTCTCCCGATTTCTCGTAGGCATAGACGAGCAACTGCAATGAGAAGAGATTCCCCGTATCCTGCTCGAGGTGGGCGATTGCCTGGTTATAGTCGCCTTCAGCGTATAGCAAGACGCCTGACGCGCCATGATAGAACCTCTCGATGACACTATCATTGGAAGTCTGGGCCATCTGCCTTAATCGATCAAGGTTTGCCATCGCCGAGACTTTGTCATGCAAGCGCGCTTCCAGTTGCACGCGTGCCCGCAGAATATTCGCGTCCTCATGCTGAATATCACGCCGAATCGCGGTCTTTGCGTTCGCCAGAACAGCATTGGCCTTGTCCAGAAACCGCAGCCCTTGCTTGGCGTCGGGCTGATACAAGGCAATCTGACGATAGATATCCGCTTCCAACTGGCTACTCTGGCGCGCATGCTCTCGATCTGCGATGGCTTGAAAGGCACGGTCAGCACCCTGCCAGTCGGATTCGCGGACATACGTTGTGGCTTCCCTGACGCGGAACCGCACTTCGTCCTGCTCGGCAGGGTGGAACTTCTCAAATCCAGCCGCGTACTCCCGCCGGGCCTGTGCCTGATCTCCCTTGAGAGAAAATGAATCGGCGATACCGAACTGCGAAGGATAGAAACTGGGGTCGATCTTCAGGGCCGCCTGATAATGCTGAATCGACTCGTCAAATCTTCCGGCGAAGCGCAGCATCTCTCCATAAGAGTCCTGCGAATTAGGTTCGTTGGGCAACGACGCCGCATATTTTGCAATCGTCTCCACGGCCTTGTCGTACTGGCGGAGGTGGGCTTGGGTATAGGCTTTTGCGTTCAGCATGCCTGGAGAGTCGAGAATACCTGACTGATCCAGTACGGCGAGGGCGCGATCGAGTTGGGATTGGCTGAATAACCACCAGACACACAGATAAACGACCAGCTTGTCCTGAGGATATTGGCGCAGGACTTCGTTCATACCGGTGATCGCATCGATGCTTTTTCGGTCGGCGGAATCCTGGTGCCACTGAATCACAGCTTGCTCCGCGGGGCCGGCAAACTGGCGAGTGGCAAAGGCTTTCTGTTGTTCGGCAATTTGCTCGGCGGTATCCATCGTGACGATCGACAGGAGTTGATGGGCCATGGCGAATTGCCCGTCGGCGGCAACAGCCTTGTGCAGTTTCGCGACCGCGGCTGGAGTCTCCAGACGCTCGAAAAATAAATTTACCGCTTCGTCTGCGAGGCCTCGGGCCTCCGGAGACTTGGTGGTAAGCGGGAATGCCGGCCCCGATGCGTGCGCGGTGACGCCACTCAATAAGTCCACGGCAACCACGATCAGCAAGGCTGAAGTTTTCAATCTTCCGATGAATGCTGTTTTGCCCATGATCAGTCGCCCCCCTTCAACAGATAGTCAACGTCAAAAGGGAGTCTTCTATCTATCTTGATGATTTTTACGTCTTTCGTTAATGAATAGAGATCCACGAAGCCGATTGCGCCGCGAACGACCGAGGTCAGGCGCAAAACCTCCGCATCGGAGCCGGCAAGAACGATGAGGCCAGGATGCTCCTGCATGAAAGTGCGCACTTGGTCAGGCGTGGTATTCAGGAGCCTTCGAAAGACCAACTCCGCGTCCCGTGACGATGGATCGCGCATGATGATCTTGATGGGCTTCCCATCCGCCCATGTCTTGGTTTTCCCGTTTAGTATGTTGGCAAGTTCTGCCGTCGAGACGTTATCCGTCTGGTTTTCCTTATCGACAACAACCGCGAGTTGCTTGGCCTGTGCGAGCCCGGCAAAGAAAACAACGATTGCCGTCACCATGATGGTGCGGCCTTTTTTCACAATTCTTGCATTGTAAAGGTGACTGGAATACCGGCGGCAATGACGGAAGTAACCTGGCTCCAGCGCGCTTGGCGCTTCGAGAAGTGAACTGCAGCGACTACCCGAGATATTTATCTCTACCGAGTGAAGGAGTCATGCACCTTGACCAAATATGCCAGTTCCCTACCAGGGGCGTTGCGTTCTGCTTCCAAGAGCGCAATCTTGCGTTCTTGAAAGACGAATGGCAGTTTGACCAGTTCCGACAACTTCAACTTAAATAAAGACTCTAACGTGCCAGCGCCCAAGGATAGCAGCGTTTGAAGGAAACCTTTCACTGCCTTGAGCCCGTGAAGCTGCATGTGCTGCTCATACTCCATGAGCAGCCATTCAAGCTCTTCCTGAATCTCCGCATAGGATCTCTCGCCCTTGGCGATTTGTGAAATCCATCGATACAAAGCGAGGCGCTTGTGGCGAGCATCCGGATCTGACCGGAAGTCGAGCAACTGTTCCCACGGTGTATTGGCAGGCACGAGCGGGAAATTGTTCAGCACGATATCCAGAACCTCTCCATCAAGATTTTCTGAATCTGCCGCTCTCGAAGAATCCCAAATGGCTACGGCGTTGATGCCCTTTTCCCGGAGATCCTGGGCAGCGAGGCGAGAAAGGAGTGTTGCCTGAAAGCTGGTGAATTCCTGGCTTGCATTTGCGATCTTCTCGATTTCGGCCCCCGGAACGCAAACGACTGGCTCACCCGTTTTCTTCCATTGCTCCTGGAGGGATTGCCATGTGTGCCATTTCTGAGCAAGTTGTGGCTCCGTCATGTAGTCGAGCCAGGAGTCGGCTTTCAATTTGGGCTCGAACAAAATGCCCTTGTCTATCAGATACTCAAGTTCATTGGAACGCCAGTTTTTCCCGTATACATGAGTTTTCTCAAAATCGATTCCGAGCGACAGGTTCACCACGCCGATTTGATCAAACAACAATGCGAGCCGCTTGATATCCCCATGCTCCACTTGTCTCCAATCGGCAACAGCAACTCTCTCCATGCTTCCACCAACCGGTCGGCAAGTTTTTAGCAGGCGAGCCGTTTCCTCTCAAGGCTCTTCACTGCGTGGCCGACTGGGACGCAGTATAAACCGCGCTCGAGCGGCTGAGACTGCCTGTTGGAGAAAATACTCCGTGAGGGCAATCGCATGAAAACTCTTGATAGCCTCTTTATGTGGGAAGGTTAGAGGCAAGCCTCGGCGGAAAATGCCTAGTGCGATGCCTTGGGCGTGTTTGACGGGGCCATAAATGGCCCCTCTTCCACAGTTGTGCCAGCTTCATCGCCAGCCTGAGTATCGGGGACCGAAGGAGCACGCGAGCCGTGAGACAAATTTTGAGACGGCACAAACGGTCAACATTTCTTTCATGCGATTGCCCTGGATACTCCGTGAGGCGTGACGAACAGCACGCCCCACGGTCACCTTTCCGACTGCCTCAATAACGGCTACTTTAGTGGCGCGAATTGGCTGTTTGTGAATCCCACGGGAACATTTGTAGGCAAACTGGATTCCGGACGTCCAGGCACCATATCCGCAATTGACTTGCCGATACTTGCTTCTACGGGAGTTGCTATAAAGGCGTGGATGTCTCCCTTATGCGGCCCGCCAAGCACCGTTCCCATGCCTGAGATTTGTCCGCGTTCATTGATCTTGTTCGCCATGGTGGCGAAGATGTTGGAATCCGCTGGAAACAACTTGTTGAGATCGGTCATGACGCCGTTCTGCCAGACGAAGGCATGCGACCAGTTGAGGCCGGAGTCCAGGGTGCTTCCCACCACCTGGCCCTGGTTGTTGATGCCGGTGGCTATGGCGGCAAAGTCTCCCGGCAGAGTCTGGAGGTTTGTGAGCATGCGGTTCTGCCAAATTGCCGCAAACTCGGTTGTGCCATCGGTGCTGCCGATCGTCCCGACAATTTGCCCCACGTCGTTCACACCTTGAGCGAGAGCCCCACCTCCGATGTCAGGAAGCGCGAAGGGTACGCCCTTGTCCCACAATATGGCGTGAACCGCACCGGCACAGCTTCCCGAATCGCCTACGATCTGCCCTTGATGGTTGATGTCGAATGCGAATCCGTCCGGATCGCCACCCACCGTAGGAAGGGCCTGAGCTTTGCCTTCTTCCCACAATACCGGCAATGAAATATGGTGGGGCTGGGAAGGAGCGCATCCGGAGTCAAGGGCTGTGGATTCCGCGGTTCCTACAATTCTCCCGCCGTTATTGATAGCGCTGGCCTGGCCGTTATTTCCGCCCAGGGTCGGGAGAGCGCTCATGTGGCCCTCTTGCCAGAGAAAGGGGCGACACGTAAGTTTTGTGCCAAAGCCGCAAACGTCCTCACCAATCGGATCGGGAACAGATGTTTCTGCCATACCAACCACTTGTCCCCGGTCGTTGATGCCACCCCAGTTCATCCAGCTATTCGGACCTCCAAGCGTGCCGAGGTCGATCTTCAATCCGTCGATGTTGATCACCGCACGCCCCGATAGCACAGGCGCTCCACTAAAGTTACTGGCCGGGTTCATGAGCCCATCCATCGTCAACGCCCAGCCTTGATTATTGAGGGCCATGGCACAACCCAGATTGTCATTGGGCTGAGTGCCCAAATCGGTAACTCTGTAGGTGATTTGCGCACCTGCATCGCTCAAGCAAGCCAATACAATCGTTGCAATCCACGGCGCACAAAGCACCCGCAACTGTCTTACGCTATTCATGTCTGCTCTTTCCTCCCGGTGATAGTCGACGTGCCGACAAGTATGGCTCTTCGCCATCTGCGACGCGGCACTCAAGCGAGTTCAGAGCGGAATTGCCTCGCCACTCCGCAAATTTCCGCTTGAGTGCAAATGGAGAAAGCATGTGATGTTCCAGTTCAGGGGTCGGCTACGCCGCACAACAAGCTCGGCATCTCAAAATTCGAATACCGGTGATGGGTTAACAATTTTTGGGGATGGCGCAAAACATCGAGGACCGTGTTTTCTCCAGCTTTTCATACGCCAATGGAAAGGAGGCTCCGGAATTCCAGAATGCAGCCCGGGAAAGATACCAATTGGTATGTTAAGTCGTCCCCACGGGAAGGAATGAACGGGCGATAATAACAGTAAGCAACGGTCTTCCCGCGGGGGCCTGCGCTTTCAGATCGGCAATCCACAATAATTTTTTCGGCATCACTCTATTGGGGAACAAAATGCGGGTGGGGAACAAAATGCGGGTGGGGAACAAAATGAAGGTGGAGGAAAAATGAAGGCAGTCAGAGTTCACCACTTCGGAGGCCCAGAAGCCATCGTTGTGGAAGATATTCCCCGACCCGTCCCGTCAGAAGGCGAACTTCTGGTGCGGGTTTCCGCGGCCGGAGTCGGTCCCTGGGACGCGCTCATTCGAGAGGGGAAAAGCAAAGTGAGCCCGCCACCCCCGTTGACGCTGGGTTCCGATTTTTCGGGTGTTGTGGAAGAGATAGGAACGGGTGTCTCCAGTTTTGTGACATCCGGCTTTAAAAAGGGTGACGAGGTATATGGCGTGACCAACCCACAGTTTTGTGGGGCGCAGGCAGAGTACGCCGTGGCCGCAGCGGGCATGATTGCCCGCAAACCGCAGCACTTGAGCCACGTTGAAGCCGCATCCGTTCCGGTAGTTGCGGTCACAGCGTGGCAAATGCTCTTCGAATACGGACAGGCGAAAGCGGGCCAAAGCGTGATGATTCTGGGCGCGGGAGGAAATGTAGGAGCCTACGCCACCCAACTCGCCGCAAAAGCAGGCTTGCGTGTCATTGCCGTCGTTGGGTCGAAGGACACAGAGTATGCCAGAGATTTGGGCAGCGAAATTGTGGTGGATTATCAGACCACGGGTATGAAAGACCATGACGGCTCCGTCGATCTGGTGCTTGACACGGTTGGAGGAGAATTGCGGGAACAATCCTTCAAGGCACTGCGGCCGAATGGAGTTCTAGTCTCCGTAGCAAGCCCTCTGCCCCCGCAGCATGCGGCTCGCGGGGTGTTCTTTTATGTGGAGGTAACGACTGGGAGACTGACTATGATTGCAAGGCTCTTTGATCGAAGAGAACTTATGACGAATGTCGGCTCCATACTCCCACTGGAGCAAGCCTCCGTTGCTCACGCGATGCTCGCCGGCGCCCCGCACAAGCGGGGAAAAATCCTGTTGCTGCCAGCCCCCTAACCCCCAAGCGGAAACCGCTTGAAGCCGTGCCGAAAATACAAGCAATGCCAGCGGTCTCTTCTTCGAGGCCAGGATCTCATCAGCGATGTCTTTTATTTCAGCGTTTATTTCAGGGTTGAAGCGTGCACGTTATCTATCTCACAGATGCGGGTTTTGCCATCACTTCGTTCATATACTCCTTCAGAGTAACGAAGCGGTATCCCCGCGCCTTGAGATCGGTGATAAGCCTTGGCATGATATCGGCGGTGGTCGAGAGTTCATGGAAGGCGAGAATGTGCGTATAGATTCCCTTCTTCTCGCGGTTTTCCACCTGCTTGAATACGGCGTCTGCCAGCGAAGGCTTGGGGCATCCGGTCGGATTTTTGCCCGCGCAAAGATAGTCGAGCGAGTTCACATCGCGTAGCGCCGCAGGATCTGCAGATGAAATGGTCAAGACCCGGTAGCCTTCCTGCTGCAGCCGGTGGCGTGCGTTCTCGGAGATGCTCCAATCGGGAGGGCGGACGTACCGTGGCTGCGTGCCGGTAACGGCCTTGATTGCCTGCTCTCCCCGATCCACGTCACTCATGACCCACTGCTCCCCCAACTTCTTTTCTGCGCTTCGCAGATCCAGGTGACTGTAAGTGTGATCTTCCAACTCGTGGCCGCTTGAGGCCAGTTGCTGAGCCGCGGCGATACAGGTAACACCAATGTTTTCTTCGTGCCGTGGTTCGCCCCACGTCTTAGGAGTGAGCCGCCAGCCAACGACAAAAAAGGTGGCCTTGACGCCATTCTTATCAAGGACATCCAGCAGGGCTGGAGCAGGATGAACTCCCTTGGAGCCAAAGAGAACATACGGCCGGGGGCCGTCGTCGAATGTAAGGGCAATGAGCTTGTCGGCCGGCGATGCAGATGTTGTCCGGGTGGACAACGGAGTTTCACTGGACAGGAGATTGCCCCCAACCATAGGCATGGAAGGAGGAGAAGCAGTGTTCGAAGCGGGCCCGAGGCCGACATAACTTGGACCGGCACAACCGATGAGCGCAGCAAGGCTGGCTACCAACACTAGAAAACCGACTCTACGTATCAAAACCTCACTCCATTCATCCGTTTTATTCGTCTCATCGTTTCATCTGTCCGAAAACCGATTCAGCGTCCAACGGTGCCGTCTGACGAATGCACCAAAGGACAAACAAACCACTGCCTGAAATGCGCTTTGGGTTCGCTCTGGTGCGAAGAAGTAAAAATAAACTCCTATGCCACGTTTACCATGAGTGAGCTTTGTTGGTTAGAGTCCGAAGGTCATTAACGAAGGTAATCGCATACAAAAAAAGGATTCAATGTCCGATAGGATCACGCTCATCGTGCGTTTCAAAGTGCAAGAAGCCGCCAAGGCGGAGTTTATCAACCGCCTCAAAGAGGTGTTTGCTTGTATCGAACGGGAGGAGACGTTCGTAGAAGCTTCCTTACAGCAAGATCGGGAGGACACAACTTCCCTCCTGATTTACGAGGTCTGGCGTGAAACGCCGGAGTCATTCATAAAGAACCAGATGACAAAGGACTATCGCAAAGGCTACGAACAGGCCATTGTGGCGCTTAAGGTCGAGCGCTTCCCATCCTGGTACACGCCCCTTGCCGAGTGGAAGAAGTCTTGATCGGGCATTCAGTTGCTTGGCGATGCCGCTCAAAAAATATCGAGATCGTTTGCGGACACAACCGCGCCCACATAGCCGGCTGACCGCATTTCTTCAATCAGCACCTTTGCCGGATCCTCGCCTCGCGAAAACAGCTGATGATATAGAACGAGCTTCTTGGGTTTTGCGATTGCCGCGATTCTGGCCAGTTCTGTGGATGATGTATGAAATGCCGCATGGTATTTCTGACGAGCCTGCGGTTTCTGCTGGAACCAGGCGACTGAATAGACCTCGTGCAGCAGCAAATCACAACCATGGCAGGCGCGGGCGACTGCATCCGACGGCCCTGTATCCCCCGAAATGACGATGCTCTTCCCCGGAGCGTCAAAGCGATACCCATACGCGTAGTCCCAAGAACCGTGTGGAACCGCAAAAGCCGTGACCACTACATTCTTGTCCTGGAAAACCACGCCTTCTTTGATTTCATGGACATTCATCTCATAGGCCCGTGCGTCTCCGTGTTCGAGCCCGTTGATCCGCAACTGGATGTCTTTGCTGTAGGCGGCGCGAATGTGTTTGGCCATGTCGGCAAGTCCAGGAGGCCCGAAGAGTTCCAGTGGAGCGCCTCGACCCTCAACTGCTGGGCTAAGAAACAGGTCCGCCAGACCGGCTGTATGATCGGAATGCAGATGGGTGACAAAGGCGATTTTTAGATGAGACGGCTGCAAGGCATCCAGGTGGTGTTGCTCACTGGCTAGAGAAGCCCGACGCACCACGCCCGGGCCAAAGTCGATCAGATAGGCGAAGCCGTTTACCAGGATCGCTAGAGCGGGACCGGAACGGTCGGGATCGAGGATTGGTGTGCCAGAGCCCAGCACGACCAGTTGCGCCTGGGTTTGTGCGGACGAGGACAGAGCCAATCCACACACGAGGAGGCCGATAGAAAGAAGAAACCGTCGCATGGGCAATTCTATAGGGTTTTTCAGGTCCATAGTCTTTGTGCTGTCCAAACGGTTTTTCATCTTCTCGCCTTCTCATTCAGCGGACTCGTAGAATATTCAAATGACAGGAGCGGAACAATGATTGAACTGGTTGCCGGCCTCATTGATGTCTTTGCCGATGCTCCTTTAACAGGCAATCCGCTGGCGGTGGTGCAGGACGCCGACGGACTGACCGATGAGCAGATGCGGCGCATCGCCGGCGAGTTCAATCAGGCCGAGACGACGTTCCTCCTGCAAAGCGCACGCGCGGACCGGAAGCTGCGGTCGTTTACCGCGATGGGTGCGGAAGTCTTTGGCGCTGGTCACAACGCTTTGGGAGCATGGCTCTGGCTTGGTGAGCACGGTGCTCTCGGCACTCTGGCAATTTCGCAGACCTTCCGCCAGGAGATCGGCCAGGACGTTCTACCGATTGAACTCGAAAAGATAAATGGCCGCGTTCATGGGCGGATGCGCCAGGCACAGTTGCGCTTGTTGGAGCCGCTGAAAGATGCAGGGCCGCTAGCGGAGTCTCTTGGACTGAATCCGGGTGACATCCTCCCGGAACCCAAACCGCGTCCTGCCGATACTGGGGCCGCCCATCTGATGGTACGGATTCGGAATGCGGAGCTTGTCGACAAAGCGAGACCCGATGCCAGCAGACTGCTTGCGGTTCTGAAAGGCGCGCAGGCGGAAGGATGTTATATCTACTCCTTCGACGCGAGCGCGCCGGGGACAGCTTATGCCAGGTTTTTTAATCCCACCGTTGGTCTTTGGGAGGATGCGGCGACGGGAACCGCAGCCGGTCCTTTGGCGGCATATCTTGCGAACGAAGGACAGCTTAAAAACAACGAATTGGCAGTCGAGCAAGGCACGAAGATGGGCCGCCGAAGCATCCTGCGTGTTCGGATCACTCCTGAACCGGAATTATCAGGCGCTGGCGTGGTTGTTCTGCGTGGTACGATCCGGATCTAGAAGACCAAGCATTGGTTTCCTTTTTCAACATCTGAGTTCTGCAGAGCGCTCTATCCAGGCACGTTGCCGCAACGTTGTCGCAACGTTTGTCGCACTAGGCACTGCAGATCGGCGTACATCTCGATAGAATTGCGTGATGGGTGTCACCATTGAGCTCCAGAATCTCGGCGATGTTCAGCTATGCCGCGAGATCACAGCGCAAATCGAGCACGCCTTCAGCGGGAGACAGGGCAACTGGCTCGTATCGATCAGTGGCTCACGAGCCGCAGAGTCTTGGGAACTCCGCATTGAAGGACCCAACGCATTTGAACGCTCGTATGGTCTCTCTCGTGCTGCGGGCGAGCACGAGGCTTGGATGATTCGTGAACTTGTTCTAAAGTTGGCGCCTGCAAGCCCAATGTGACCGCCTGCGCCTTTTCTTCGGCGGAAAAGCCGCGCAGCGATCTTGATTGCTGCTTGCACTCATTCTGAAAACCGCTTACCGCCAATTCAGCGCAGGGGCGACCGTGGTCAGAATGGCTTCCATTACATGCACGTTGTAGGCAACACCTAATTGATTGGGAACGGTTAGCAATAGTGTGTCAGCCTCGGCAATCGCCTCGTCCTTTCTTAGCTGTTCAATCAAAACGTCGGGCTCGGCGGCATAGCTCCGGCCAAAGATCGCCCGTGTGCGTTCATCAATGAAGCCGATCTTGTCTTCTTCCTCGCGAGCTCTCCCAAAGTACGCTCGATCGCGATCGTCGATCAGCGCGAAGATGCTACGGCTGACGGAGACGCGCGGAGTACGGGCGTGGCCAGCCTCTTTCCAGGCCGCACGAAAGGCACGAATCTGGGCGGCTTGCTGGATGTGAAATGGCTCGCCAGTTTCGTCATCTTTGAGCGTAGAACTTTGCAGGTTCATCCCGAGTCTAGCTGCCCAAACCGCCGTGGCATTCGAACCTGCTCCCCACCAAATCCTTTCCCGCAGCCCTTCGGAGTGCGGCTCGAGACGCAACAAACCAGGTGGATTGGGGAACATCGGATGGGGATTAGGCTTAGCAAAACCCTTGCCGCCGAGCAGTGCAAGAAAGTCCTCAGCGTGCCGCCTTCCCATCTCTGCATTGGTCTCACCGTCACGCGGGCCATACCCAAAATACCGCCATCCGTCGATCACCTGCTCCGGTGAACCGCGGCTGATTCCCAACTGCAGCCGTCCGCCGGCAATCAGATCCGCGGCGCCCGCATCCTCGATCATGTAATGGGGATTCTCATACCTCATATCGATCACGGCGGTACCAATTTCAATCTTTCGCGTTTTTGCTCCAACAGAGGCAAGAAGCGGAAATGGCGATGCGAGTTGGCGAGCGAAGTGATGCACGCGGAAGTAGGCGCCATCCATTCCCAATCTCTCGGCCTCAACGGCGAGATCGATGGACTGCAGGAGTGTGTCACCGGCCGATTGCGTTTGCGACTGCGGCGAAGGTGTCCAATGGCCGAAAGAGAGAAAGCCTATTTTCTTCATGGAAGACAGAGCCCCAATACTCATCAATTGTTATTCCACATTCGATGCTCTAGTTTAGCTTCCGATTCACCGATGGTCCTGGACAGAGACGCACTATCTAAAATGCCTGCACAAATGGCACTCAATGCTCACCTGGGGCTGAAGGTCGTCTCCTCAACCAAGGTCGCTTCTGGGCGCGCGTTCATCATCCTGTTGCACGGCATCCTGTGCACGGGCATTAAGCCGTTCCAGAGCGTCTCGTGGCGAGAGCGGTAACGATTGAGATTGGAAGAGTCCGGCAATCGCTGGGGTCGCGTACCGGGAGAGGGCACTCGCATGAAAACTCTTGGTAGCCTCTTTATGTGAGGGAAGGTTAGAGGCAAGCCTAGGCGGGAAACGCCCAGTGCGATGCCTTAGAGCACAAATGAGAACAAAGGTTCTCACCTGTGCTCCAAGGCATGAAATTTATTGGGCGTGCTTGACGGGGCTTGAAGGGCCCTCTTCCACAGTTGAGCCAGCTTCATCGCGAGCTTGAGTATCGAGGACCGAAGCAGCACGCGAGCCGTGAGACAAATTTCGAGAGGGTACAAACGGTCAACATTTCTTTCATGCGATTGCCCTGCGGATGAGGCTTTTTGGCCCCGGCATGCTAAGATTCTCCCGTAATTCCTTCGACATTTCAATAAAGTGGCTCACACACGCCAATTTGGATCCGACTTCCCGCGCTGGGTAGCTTTGGTTTGCCTGTTGCTGGTAATAGCGCTTTCAAGCCTTGAAGCAATTCACGCTCATTCGGACCGCTCCACGACCGCAGGCCCTCCGTGCCTGATCTGCCTCTCCGCACATGCCAAGACCCCAGCATCGACGGTGCGCCTTCTGCCGGTTCTGGTTAGAGTTGAGGTCTTGGCCGCTCCTTCCGATGCACGGGAAGACAGTTTGGCTGCCCGGCTCGAACTATTCTCACGTCCTCCGCCCTGCTAACTTCTCCACTTCTCCGGAAAAAGTTTCTTAATCCTTACTATTTGATTTCAAGCTATTCCGAGCTTCCATGTGTGGAGGAACACAAGAGATGTTTCGCGCATCCCTGTCGTTATTTTTCCTGCTTGCGGGAATGATGTCCGGGCAGACAACTTTATGGACCGGGCAATCCCTGGTATCCGGCAATCCAAGCCGAGGACAGGAGAAACAGACTCCGCCTGCGACAAATCCCGCGAGCATCCAGGCGACAGCAGGCGGGGCTGGCTTTCGCCTTAGCCTGGACCAGGCGATTGCACTGGCACTGGCTAACAGTCCCGCTATTAAGGCGGCCCGCACCCAGATTCAGCAGAGTCAGGCGCAAGAAATCACCGCAGGGTTGAGGCCAAATCCTACCTTGGCTTTTGATTCGCAGTTTATTCCCCTGTTTAACCCCAGCCAATTCTCAGCAGACACTCTCAATACTCTTCAGCAGTTCGATATCGGGGTGGGATATCTCTTCGAACGCGGCAAGAAACGGCAAAGACGATTAGAGGCGGCCCGCGACCAGACCACGGTCACATCTTCTCAAGTGACCGATACCGAGCGCGCCCTCATCTTTAACGTGGGCCAACAATTTGTAAATGCCCTGCTGGCGAATTCGACGCTGCAATTCGCCCAGGAGGCCCTTAAGAGCTTTCAGCAGACGGTCAACATCAGTGCGGAACGCTATAGGGCCGGCGACATCAGCGAAGGCGACTTTCTGAAAATCAAATTGCAGATGCTCCAATTCCAGACCGACGTAACCTCGGCGCAGGTGGCAAGGGTACAGGCCTTAGGAAGTCTGCGTCAGTTGGTCGGATATGGCTCGGTGCCCCGAGATTTTGACGTTGCCGGCGATCTGGATTATCAGCCCCTCACCGCAAGTGAGGAAGACTTGCGGGCGCTGGCGATACGCACCCGGCCCGATCTCCGTGCAGCACAGTTGGCGGTGAAGGCGGCAAAAAGCCAGATAGCACTCGCCAAGGCCGACGCCAAACAGGACTTGAACGCATCGTTCAATTACTCCCATGTTGCAGGAGCAAGCAGCGGCTCTTTCTTTTTCAGCATTCCACTGCCATTCTTTAACCGCAATCAGGGAGAGATTGCGCGCACGCAGTTCGTACTGACTCAGTCAGACCTTACGGCCAAAGCGACCGAGGAAACAGCTCTTACGGACGTGAGCAATGCGTACGAAGCCACCAATACAAGCCAGGAAGTTGTAAAGCTCTATATTTCGGGCTACTTGAAACAATCCCAGGATTCACGCGAGATCAGCGAGTATGCCTATAAGGCCGGGGCCGCAACTCTCTTAGATTTTCTGGATGCCGAGCGCAGTTACCGCGCGACACAACTGGCATACAGGCAGGCCCTTGCGGCATACATGCTTAGTTTGGAACAACTGCGCCAGGCAGTGGGAACCAGGAGTCTGCTATGAAATCCTACCAATATCATCGAGCCCTGTCCGGATTCTTCGCCCCGGCCGCGGTCCTGCTTACCGTAATGCTGACCGCATGCACCGGTGGAAACTCGACATCCGCTGCCTATAAAGAGGCTGGCAATTCCGGAGACAAACCCGAACTGTTTACCGTCCCCAAGGAACAGTTGGCCCATGTTGAGGTAGTGACCATGCAGCCGGCCACATGGACCCGCATCTTGCGGCTGACGGGCGCGGTTGCTTACAACGGCTTCCTCACGACCCCGGTCATTACGCAGGTTGGCGGGCCGGTCGGCAGGATCGTGGTCTCGCCGGGGCAACACGTCCAAAGTGGACAAGCGATGCTATACGTAAGTAGCCCGGACTATTCGCTGTTGCGGGCAAGCTATCTCAAGGCCAGGGACGCTCACGCGCTCGCACACAAGAACTACATTCGAGCCAACGACCTTTACAGCCACCATGCCATTGCCGAGCGCGACCTACAGGCAGCCGAGTCATCGGAAATACAGGCCCAGGCGGACCTTCAAGCGGCTGAGCAGTCGCTGAAAATTCTTGGTATTCCCAAGCCAGAAACTCTGGTTGAGAATCCTCTCTCTCCGGAGGTCCCAGTGCTTGCGCCGATCGATGGTGAAGTGGTGGAGAGGCTGTGCGCCCCGGGGCAGGTCATCCAGGCCGGCCAGACCCAGTGTTTCACTATTTCCAACACCAAGACCGTCTGGATTCTGGCCAATGTGTATGAAAATCAGCTTGCCGATGTGCATGTCGGCGATCCAGTCACCATCAAGACGGATGCTTATCCAGATACGTTTCGGGGGAAGATCTCATTCATGGGCGCCGCCCTAGATCCTACTTCGCGGACATTGCAGGCACGAATCGATACCAACAATCCGAGCGGCAAACTGAAAAAAGATATGTATGTGACGGCCACAGTGGTTGCCGGACAGATTAAAGATGCGCTGCTGGCGCCCGATTCGGCAGTCTTGCGTGACGCTGAAAATGAGCCTTTTGTCTATGTTGCGGTGAACGCGTCACAGTTTGCGCGACGTTCCGTGAAACTGGGCACAAGCAATGATGGGAAAACACAAATCTTAAGCGGCCTTCAACCGGGAGATCGCATCGCTGGGGACGGCAGTTTGTTCTTGCAGTTTGGAAACTCGTTACAGCAATAAAAGACAATTAAGCGGAATTGGAGCGTAGCAGCGGAAACTCATGATTCATCGAATCGTCCAATTTGCTCTTCGTCAACGGTTCCTAGTGCTGATGCTGGTTGGCCTGCTTGTGGCAGTTGGAATCCTCTCGCTCCGACGCATGCCGGTAGATGCATACCCCGATCTCGCTCCGCCCATGGTGGAAATCATTACCCAATGGCCCGGACACGCCGCGGAGGAGGTGGAGCGCCTCATTACCCTACCGCTGGAAGTAGAGGTTTCCGGCGCTCCAAAGATGGAGGTCATACGCTCCATTTCGCTCTACGGTCTTTCCGATATCCGGCTCACCTTTGAAGATACGACCGACAGCTACTTTGCCCGACAGGTGATCTTTGAGCGGTTAGGGAATGCCCAGCTTCCATCAGGCGTAACTCCCAGCATGGCGCCATTGTTCAGCCCCAGCGGCCTGGTTTACCGCTACGTGCTAACCAGCTCGGACCGCAGTCCGCAAGAACTAAAGACCATTGAGGACTGGGTCGTTGAGAGGGCCTACAAAGCGGTTCCAGGAGTGGCTGACGATTCCGGCCTTGGCGGCACCGTCATGCAATACCAGGTGTTGTTAGACCCGGCGCGCCTGTTTGGCTATCACCTGACTGTTCCACAAGTGATACAGGCGATATCAGCCAACAACGCCAACACGGGCGGAGGTTTCTACTCGCAAGGAGGACAGTTTTATTATGTCCGCGGCCTCGGGCTGGTGCAAAACAGTACTGATATCGGCAACATCATTGTCGCCAGCAATAAAGGGACGCCAATTCGTGTCCGCGATATCGGAGACGTCACCATCGGGCATGCGCCGCGGCTCGGGTCGTTCGGATACCAGACCCACGCAGCGAACAATGATGACGCGGTGGAGGGCGTGATCCTGATGCGCCGCGGTGAGCAGACGCAGAATGTGCTCAAGTCGGTAGAACAAAAGACCAAAGAACTCAATGAGTCCCTTCTGCCCAAGGACATCAAGATTCATCCCTATTACGATCGCAGCGGGTTGGTAACGCTCACCACGGACACCGTAGTGGACAATCTGGTGCGCGGCATGGTGCTGGTGCTGATCGTCCTGATCTTTTTCCTGGTCAATGTGCGCGCCGCTATCATCGTGGCGCTCACCGTTCCACTCGCGCTGCTATTTTCATTTATCGTCCTGCACGCCAAGGGCGTTTCCGCCAATCTGCTGTCTATCGGCGCAATTGATTTCGGCATTGTGATTGACGGCACAGTCGTCATGATGGAAAACATCCATCGTGAATTGGCGAAACGACAGGGGCAGGCCTACAATCTGGCCGATGTTATTCTTTCCGCGGCGGCCGATGTGGACCGGCCGATTTTCTATTCTGTAGCCGTCATCATCGCCGGTTATCTTCCCATCTATGCTCTCGGTGGACCATCGGGAAAGCTATTCCATCCGATGGCAGACACTATGTCTTTTGCTCTAATCGGCGCCCTGCTGCTCACCCTTACCTTAGTGCCGGTCCTGTCTTTCTACTTTTTCAAGGGTGGCGTGCGCGAGAGAGTCAACCGGCCCTACGAGTGGATCAAAAACATCTATGCCCGGCAGCTTGATTGGACATTGGATCATCCGAAACTCACGATGGTGGTAGCGATGCTGATCTTTACAGCTGCGCTTTCCCTGATTCCGTTTATCGGCGGCGAATTCATGCCCCACTTGGATGAAGGCGCCTTGTGGGTACGCGCCACCATGCCGTACACCATTTCGTTCGAAGAATCCAGCAAGATTGTGCCGCAGATCCGCAACATCTTGATTTCCTACCCACAGGTCACGGAGGTGGGCTCCGAGCACGGCCGCCCTGACGATGGCACAGACCCCACCGGGTTTTTCAATGCCGAATTCTACGTCGGGCTGAAACCATATAGCGATGCTTCCTGGAAAGGAGAGATCCACAATAAACAAGCGTTGATTGAGGCAGTCAACAAGAGACTCATTGCCTTCCCCGGCATCATCTTCAACTATACCCAGCCTGCTGAAGATGCTGTGGATGAGGCCCTTACCGGGCTGAAAAGCTCGCTTGCAGTCAAGATCTATGGACCTGATCTGGACGTGCTGCAAGCCAAGGGACTTGAAATCAAGAAAATACTCGAAAAGGTACCCGGATTCGAAGAACTCACGGTTGTGCGTGAGTTGGGCCAGCCAAGCCTGGTTATTGATGTGGACCGCGATAAGATCGCCCGCTATGGCATCAATGTTGCCGATGTGGAGGCTGTAATCCAGGCTGCTGTTGGCGGACAAGCCACAACCCAGGTAGTCCAGGGCGAGAAGCTATTTGATCTGGTGGTCCGCATGCAGCCTCAGTTCCGCAGCAACGAGCAGCAAATTGGCAACTTACTGGTAGGCACGCCCGACGGCCAGCAGATTCCCATCAGCCAGTTAGCACAAATTCGCCAGGGAAACGGGGCATCCTTTATCTATCGTGAAAACAATTCCCGCTATATTGGAATTCAATACAGCATTGGCGACCGAGACCTGGCCCGCACGGTGCAGGATGGCCAGGAAGCCGTCAAGAAAAATGTAGCTATTCCAGGCGGTTATTTTGTTACCTGGGGCGGAGAGTACGACCAATACCAGGCTGCCAAGCAGCAGCTCTCGGTAATTGTTCCGCTCGCTGGGCTTCTGATCTTTTTTATCTTGTTTGCTCTTTATGGAAATTTTAAGTTTCCGCTGAGCATCGCTCTGGGCGTAGTGATCACGGAGCCAGTAGGCGCTTTGCTTGCACTCAAGCTAACTGGAACTCCTTTTAGTGTTTCGTCCGTGCTGGGGCTGCTCGCACTCTTGGGAGTATCAGTCGAAACAGGGGTAATCCTAGTCTCTTACATTAATAAATTGCGCTTGGAAGGCATGGACATACGTACAGCAACACGCGAATCCTCATTGCTGCGTCTACGGCCCATCATGATGACCGCTTTGGTGGCTTGCCTCGGACTACTGCCGGCCGCCCTTTCCACCGGAATCGGCTCAGATAGTCAAAAACCTTTTGCTATTGTGATTGTTACCGGGCTCGTCTCCCGGCTGTTGCTCGGTTTCTTTGTGAACCCGGTACTCTATCGCATGGTGGCCCGCGAGGGAGATGTCTTGCAGGTGTGACGCATACCGACGGCTAAGAATTGCTATCAAGAATCAATTCCCCGCATTTGAAAATGCGTTCCGAGCATTCGGTGAAACCGTTCTCACCTCGCCATACAAGGCCTGCCGCCTGATTTTGGTTTCCGGGTCTTCGATGATGTCCGCCAAATAATAGACACGCTGTGTGCGCGGATTGGCTCCATCTGTCGTTTCCAGGGAATTCGCCTCGCCGGGGGCTTGCTGAATGACACCGTTCTCCAAGACCTTGCCAGTGAGCTGTGCGCGAACACGATCTGCAAGCCGCGCAGACTCATCATGATAACTTTGCATTTCGCCACGCTTTGGCTTTTCAGCGTGGAGCTTTTGCGCCAACTTTTGCCAATCCGTTCCTTCGGCGAGATTAGGAGTCCTGCCAAAAACCGTGGTTGGCACACCCAGGCCGAAATTCACGCGATCCTGCACCAGGGCGACAAGAGCCGGCACAACAGCTTCGGCATCAACATTGGCCAGAGGCGGACGCCAACGCAACGCAGACTTGACGGCCTTATCGTGAACTTGCCATTGAACCAATCGGCCCCCAACGGTCCGTTTCATCCGGGTTGTTGCCCAAACCACAATATCGATGTTGCGCGACAAATCTTCATCATCTCCTATGCCAACTGCCAACACTCGGCCATCGTTGAGATGAAGCTTCCACGGAAAGTTTTCCTTAACGAAGCGCCTGATGCTGGATACGATTTCGGCCAGATGGTCTTCCTTATGAAAAAACTCTTCCGCTTTTACATCTTCCTTAGCACGTAAAACATGCGGCACACTGAGAGGTTTGTTGGTCATGAAGCGGAGTTGCGGCCCACGCGGCATCAAGAGCCTGCGCACCTGACCCGCCGCGTAAACCGACTTCCACTTATCCTGGTCTGTGAATCGCAAAGGATCGAGGACAATGTCCTGCAGAAGAAGGCCGCCTGGCTGTACCAGCTTCTTCATCTCCTGCGCATAGCTTTCCATGTCCCGTGTAGCCTGAAGCGACAATATTCCGCAACGCCCGCCGAAACGACTCTCCAAATTGGAAACCGCCGATCCCGGCAGCGTCAGGACGTGGAGATTCAGCTCATTCGCCAGCCATTTCTCCGCGGCGCTCGCCGTATCGGCATGGCCTTCCGCGAGACATACTATGGTGATCAAGCCACCCAGATCTTTGAGATGTTTCGCCAACGCCTCAACCAGTGTGGAAATATGGCGCGGTTTATCCTCGACGATAACTACGGGCCGCTGTTCGGCCGCAGCGTCTGAAATCCAGTGCGTCACGCCATTTCTCCGATCAAACCGTCTCTCCCATCGAGCTGTCTCTCCAATCCAAGCTGTCTCCGATCCAACCTTCTTCTTTGATCAAGGATCAAGCTGGCGTCGCTTCGACTATCTTGACGGTCCAAGAGCAGACAAATTGAGTCTCGTCCTCTGCGTCCTGCCCAGCCTCAAAGTCCCAGCCAAGGACGCTCGCCGCCATTTTCATCAGCCGCAGCCCGCCCTGCTTGCGCCGCACTTCGTGGAATGAGCTATCTCTAACGGCATTTATTACAGTAAAGGTCATGCGCAAGCCTTCCCGCTTCACCTCCAAGCGAGGAACCGAGCGAGCTTTGCCATGCCGAACCGCATTGCGCAATGCCTCGGTGACGAAAAAGCCAACGGCTCCAGGTAAACGAACCCTAAGCGCAACAGCCTCCGGCCACTGGATTTCTTCCCGGAAAACTTCGGGAGGAGCTTGCGACAATCCATCCAGAGTACCGCCTTCGAGCCCCAACATCTCACGCAAACCGAGTTCAGCCCCCGCTGCAAAAAAAACGCGGCGAAGAACGCTCAAAGTCGAATGAAGCCCTTCGCGCAATACGATGCCATCGTTCCCATCGGATACGGCGTACATCTGGTCTGGGGATGAGAACAGTGCCAATACGAATTTCTGATTTCTGGTTAGCAACCGAAACAGATCCTGAGCGAGCGCAGGATTGCTGGCAATCAGCAGGTCCAGTCCATTAATAAGGGCCACGATACCATGGTCCAGTAGTTCGGCAAACTGCTGCCGCAAGTCTGCCTGGATCCAATAGAGGTCGTCATCGGGTTGGAGGGGCAAGACCAACGCCAAGCGATCCCCTGGCAGGGCTTCCAAATGGTCGACATTCGCACGAATGTCGGCGGAACGCACGATAGCATCCAGACTCCCAGCTTGCGACAAATCCTTGATCCTGGTTCCATACCCACGGCGCTTCGCGCCAACCGGCTGATTTGTCTGGTATTGGGGCCGCGCAATTTCCTCCACAACATCGAGAAACTTTTTCTGTGGAACAAATCCGTGCTCCAGAGCAGCCGCATTCCCACCGCGAATCGTATCGGAGTTAGGATCGGTCACAATGATGGGAACATTCAGCCGATCGAATGCGGCCACCAGGGCGATTGAACCTTGCTCCGTCCGTCTGGTTCTCAAGGCGAGCCAGACAATCCCGCCCAAAACGCCGACGGCCAAGAACGGACCGGTCCAAATAGGCCAGCCAGGCGCAGCTTCGGGCCCAAGAGCCGCCACTAACCATTTCTTTTCCCCGAGATGCATCGCAACAATGCGCTCTCCGGCTGCGGCGAGCTGCTCAGGACACTGTAAGAATCGCGAGTCATTCGATGAAGAGGGCGCCAGGCCGTAAACGCACTTTTGAACCCGATCCGCCAGATCGCGTTTGTCGTTTTTCGCAACTTTGGTCTTCGCACCTTTGAGGAGAGCCGCACCAATATCATTCCATGATGGAGCTTCAGTGTCGACCGTCACTAGAGAGGCAAAGCGCCCCATCGGCCCCGCAAGGCTCTCGGGCTGGAACGTGATGTCCATGCCGGGAATGACGGTGATTCCGCTGTGGTCTTGAGGCGGCCCGGTGATTGTCACATTAAATCCAAGTCCTGCGCGATCCAGGTATGGGCTTGAGTTTCGAAATGCCGCTGAAAATGGGGGCGCGTAGTAAGAGGCTTGTGCAAAGCAAGGCCTGGAGTCCAGCGTCTTCCAGCGCTTCAGTTCGGATTGTACTGCCGCGTCATCGGAATCATCCCGGTGGGAACGACGGCTCCAGATCACAATATCGCCGGTGGAAAAGAGGACATAGATGCGACCGACGTCTGCTGGACCAAGGCCGGGCAATTGAACCGGCTCGAGCGTTCCCTGAGAAGGCTCAACTATTTGCCCTACGCGGCTCAAGAAAGGAACTGCGTCGAGCGGATTCAGCCGCTGAGGACGCGGCAGGAAGCCGCACACACTACGAAGCCGTTCCTGCGGCTGAAGCCAAAAAATCGGTGTGTTCTCGACGCGGCGGGCCGTCCATCCTTGAATTTCGGTTGTTAACGAAATGACCTGAACAGGGGTGTTCGCCGGCAATCCCAAAGGCCACTGCCTGATAAAAGCATTGATAGGCGCAAATTTTCTGAGTTCCTCCGGTAACTGCGAAGATTGTGCGTTTTGCGTTGCCGACGCAGATTCACCGGGCTCCCGAGGTTCAGGATTTGGCGCGACGATGGCCAGACAGCCGTTTACCTGTTCCTTCCTGGGAAGCTCACGGCACACTCGGGCCAGATGAGCCAGCAGGGCCGCGCTGAGACCAGGATTGTTCTCTGCCAGCATGGGGGAGGTGATCCGGACATTCAGCACTTCCGGCAGGGTTATTCCAGCCATGCCCGGTTCGACCTTCCCCACCTGGAATGCCTGGATCTCTCGCCAAAGGAGCATTACAGCCGCGCCGCCCACCAGCACGGTACAGATAAGAGCGATTTTTCGCTTTCCCAATCGGCTCTGCTTCATTGATCTGCGATCTGCCGCTATCTCCCTTCCACGCAGCAAAAGACTTGAGGCTGTTGTCCGTGCGCGGGCCGAACCTCAATCCTCTACGAGCAATTCCGGTCCGCGTATTGCTTGGTATTTTATGGCGCTCTGCGCGAGAAGGCTATGGTGACGGCTCCACGAAAAGTAGACGATGAGCCCAACAACAAGCCACACGACCATTCGGATCCAGGTTGCCCGATCAAGAACAGCCATGAAAGAGAAGCAGGTAATCATGCCCATGACCGGAACGAAAGGCACCCATGGCGTCCGATATGGCCGTGGCAAATGCGGATCGGTGCGCCGCATGATCATCACTCCAGCACACACGATCAGGAAGGCAAGCAGGGTTCCGATACTCGTCATGTTGCTCAGGCTGGAAAGCGGGACGAATCCGGAAAATAAGCTGCAAAAGCTCATCAGGATCAGATTGGACCGCCAAGGCGTCCCGAAGCGGGGATGAACTTGAGAAAACACCTTGGGAAGGAGGCCGTCGCGAGACATCGAAAAGAAAATCCGGCTCTGGCCAAAGAGCATAACGAGAATGACTGAGGTATAGCCAAAAAGAATTCCCACTACCACCAGCGTAGCAAGCCCGGGATGGCCGATCTTGTTCAACGCATCATAAATCGCTGTGCTGGTCATCTCCTTGTAGTTCAGGATACCGGTGAGCACCCATGCGAATAGTATGTAAAGGACCGTACAGGCGAGAAGAGACCCGATCATGCCGACCGGCATGTCTTTCTGCGGGTTACGAGCTTCCTGCGCCGCGGTTGAAACCGCATCGAAACCGATATAGGCGAAGAACACCACGCCTGCCGCCCGCATCATGCCGCTCCATCCAAAGTGTCCGAATTCTCCCTGATTGGGCGGAAGGAAAGGCACATGATTGGCATGGTTGATGAATCCCCATCCTAAGAAGACAACCAACAGCACAATGGCAACCTTCACCACCACGATGATTCCATTGAAGCGCGCCGAAGAGCGAATGCCGGCGATCAGCACGCATGAAACCAAACAGGTAATGAAGATAGCGGGCAAATTCACGACCCCGCCTTCAAACGGACCAGCGACGATCGCCCTGGGCACCGAGATTCCGAAATGCCCCAACAGGCGCACAAGGTAGTTCGACCAGCTTACTGATAGCGTCGCAGCGCCAACGGCGTATTCGAGGACTAGATCCCAACCGATGATCCACGCGAGCAGTTCGCCCATGGTGGAATAAGCGTAGGTGTAGGCGCTGCCGGCCAGAGGGATCATGGTCGCAAATTCGCTGTAACACATGCCGGCGAGAGTGCAGCCGATGCCCACCAGCACAAATGAGAGCACCACCGATGGTCCCGCATTCTGATGAGCGGCCGTAGGCGTAACGGCGAAGAGTCCGGCGCCAATCACGGCTCCAATTCCAAGAAGGATCAAATCAATCGGCCCCAACTTCCGCTGCAACCCGGAATGCTCGTCATGGGTATATGGTTTTCTAGTAAAGAGGTTCATTTCGCGACGTTCCTTTCATCGCGAAACAATAGCCGCAGCCGCGTTCCTCTACACAACCCTCCGCCCCCAATCAACTGGAACAAACGGTGGGAGGCTCCCGGATGCAGGGACTGTAATACGGCAAATCACGGCGACATCGAAACAACTCCAATGCCTGCAACTTAGCGACATATAAGGGTTTTAGGCTTGAAAATTGCCGGTGTCCGCAATCGCTATCGGGCAATGCATGGGTCTTGGCCACCGGGCGTACTTAATCCCACGGGCGGTGGCCAAGCGGAATTATTTTTGGCGCGTATTCAGCTTGTCGAGGGTGTGCTTCAATTGCTCAAGCTTCTGCCCGGCCTCGCCGAGCTTGCCTTCCGCCGTCAGGCGCTGGTAATCGGCAAGGTCCCGGGCGGCTTCCGCGATGAGCGCGTTGAGGTCTGTTGCATTCTCGGATGAGGCAGACGTTGGTGCAGGTCGAGCCTGCTCTACGGAGGTAGCCGCGGAAGTCATCGACGAGGCCGCTCCGCCAAAAAGGGCAGCCATCGCCGATTCGAAGGTTGGTCCATAGGCGAGGCGGTCTTGCAGGGCGAGTACGACTAGCCGCAACTCCGGCATGGGGCTCCGCTCAGCTTGCAGGTAGATCGACTCCGCATACAATAACGAGCGTCCGGACGGAATCACCAGCAGTGTTCCACGCCGCACATGCGAGCCCTGCTGGTTCCATAGCGTCAATTGTCCGGAAAGCTGCGCGTTCTGGTCGATACGCGCCTCGATCTGCAGCGGCCCATCCACCAGCTTCGTTTTGGGAAAATCGTAGACCACTGACGTGCCGTAGTGCGCGCCGTCGCTCCGCCCGGCAATCCAGCCAATCAGGTTATTGCGGTTGGCCGGTGTG
>Ga0209060_10001003_pt1 | contig 35631 bp, 34 predicted proteins | sample Coa_R1_8_FD_187155 | JGI IMG/M metagenome (GOLD analysis project Ga0209060, IMG submission 187155) | Surface soil microbial communities from Centralia Pennsylvania, which are recovering from an underground coalmine fire - Coalmine... | ecosystem: Environmental > Terrestrial > Soil >...
CGGTCTCCGGCCACTACACCAAGACGATTCCTAATTTCTTGAGGAATGGTGACTTGCCCCTTGGAGCTAAGGGAACTGGAATACTTATGCTTTACCATTGTTCTTTACAGTAAGAGTAGCATTCCTTACCACATCAGTCAACTTGCCTCGGTCCGAGGAAACTTCAATTAGAAGAATGGTTTACCGAACCCTGGAATAGCTACCAAGGTATCCTGGAATCCTTCTATCGTAGGCAAGTTGTGGGTCTTTGATCGGATCTCCTGCCTTCATCTCCAGCGGCAGAACTCCCGCCCAGGTTGGGAAGTTCATGTCTTCTTCGTCATCGATCGGAGGGCCTGTTCGTACTTTGGCTGAGAACTCTTCGATCGGCACGCGCAACACTGAAGTCGCTTTCAACTCCTGGTCATTTGGTTGACGGGAGTCCGCCCAGCGTCCGGGCAAAATGTGTTCGGAAAGAGCCTCCAGCGCCTCGAGTTTTTCGGCGCGATCCTCGATCAGCGTTGCTTTTCCGAGGATCACCACCGACCGATAGTTCATGGAGTGATTAAAGACAGAGCGAGCAAGTACGAGTCCATCGAGCAGGGTGACGGTGACGCATACAGCAACTCCATCCTTCATCTGCCGCAACATACGGCTCGCGGCTGAGCCATGAATGTACAGGTTCGCATTCTTGCGGCCGTAGGAAGTTGGAATGACGAAGGGCTGACCGTCGACCGCGAAACCTACATGGCAGATGAACCCTTCATCCAGGATGCGATAGGCCGTCTCGCGATCATAGACGGCGCGGTGGGGTTCACGAACCACACGCGTCCGCGTGGTGGGCGTTTGAGCTTCTGACATTGGAGAAAGGACTCCGGGCAAGCGCCAAGGATGGGTAAAGGAGAAGTGTAACACCGGGCCGCCGCGGAGTTTGAATCACAGGGCGGGCTCCGACTAGGTCATCAACGAACTGTTGAAACTCGGTGTATTTTGTCCGAAAGCAACATTTCTGGTGCCCAAACGAGATATTCTGCCAAGACAGTTTTTCTTCCCTGGTGGCCTTTTGGGTACGACGTTCAGGCGATGCATCCCGGTTGTTCTCCTATTGATGGCAGGTGCCCTTCATGCGGCCGAAATCAAGGGAAAAGTCACCAACGTAGTCGGCGGAGAGCCTCTGGGGCGAGTTCAAGTCCTCGTCTCTGAAACCAAAGCCGCCGCCGTGACTTCGGACTCGGGTGACTTTGGTATCTCCAATCTGGAGCCCGGCACCTACACGTTGCGCGTCAACGCAGTCGGTTATCGCCTGGCAACCATTCCCTTCACTCTGGTCAATACGGCCGACGTAAGAGAGTTCTCGATCACCCTGGTGCCCGACAATTTTCGGCACACGGACAAAGTCGAGGTCCACGCCGACGTTTTTCAAATCGCGGATTCTCCCGCGACCAACGAGATAACGCTCACCAGTTCCGAGATCCGCGAGACTTCGACTGTGTTTGCCGACGATCCTTTCCGCGCTGTGCAGAGCCTCCCCGGCGTGGCTGCGGAAGGAAATAACGAATTTTTCGCGGAATTCTCGGTGATGGGAGCGCCCTTCAGCAACATCGGAATCTACCTGGACGATGTGCTCGTGCCGAATCCCTTCCATGAGATTGGAAACTTCAGCGAAGGCGCGTCGCTCGGTGTACTGACCAGCGAAGTCGTGGACGAAGTAAAGCTGCTGCCAGCAGCATATCCTGAAAAATTCGGAGATGGCCAAGGAGCAGCCCTCGATGTTCATACGCGCGAAGGCAGCCGGGACGCTCCCATGTTTCGAATCTCGGCGGGCATCGCAGCGACGGAACTTCTTGGTGAGGGCGGCCTCGGGCACTCGAAAAAAGGATCATGGCTGGCTTCGGCGCGAAAAAGCTACATCAACTACCTCATTCAGGGACGCGTTGGCGATGCGGCTGACGTCGGTTTTGAAGATGCCGATCTGCGCCTGAGTTATGACCTCACTCGGCATCAGAACTTGAGCCTGTTTGCTACGGATGGACACACCAACATGCTCATGAACGACGCGGCGTCCCTGGCCAACGTTCAGTATGCCAGCGGGAAGAGCGATTTCACTTTTGCGCGCGCAGGCTGGGCTTGGACACTGAATCCGCGGCTGCTCGTCGATGCGCATGCGGCTTACATTCGTGAACCCGACCAGCTCTTCAATAATCAGAATCTTCTTCTCACCAAGACGGACCATCGAGAGTGGGTAGCCGGCGGCGGTGTCTCATGGGCCTGGGCAAGAGACCAGGTTTTGCAGGCGGGTTGGTCCGAGCGGCAGTTGCGCGACAGCATGTATCAGGTTGGCGCAACGAATTCCGGTACCCTGCAGCCGTATTCGTCAGCTGGCACTGGCTTGAGGCAGAGCGCGTTTGTGGAGCAATCGGCGTCGTTGGCTCAAGGACGGGTTCACCTGGTGGGCAGTCTGCGATGGGATCGCTTCCTGGATTTCTTGCCGCAGCGTTTCTCACCCCAGATCTCATTGGCGATTCGAGCCATGCGGTCCACAGAACTTCAATTTGCCGCGGCAAAGTATGCGCAATTTTCCGACTCTGCCATTGGACCGCCCGCAGGGATATGTAACATTGAAGGCGGGTTACCCTCGAAATCGGAACACTACTCCGCCGCAGTGGAGCAGAGGCTGAACGACAATACTCGGATCCGGGTGGAGGCCTTCCAGCGCAAGAATTTCTATCCCTTTGGAGCCATCCCGCCAAATCAGCAGAACATAGAGCCGTGTCCGGTACTGCAACCGATCCCGGGAGGTACCTACGAGCGGGACTACTCCCACGGGGTACAGGTACTTCTGCAGCGGCGCAGCGCGAATCGGCTGTCAGGATGGATTGGATACACGCTGTTGAAGGCGCAGCAGCGACAGTATCAGATTAATGTGCCCTATCCGCCTTACGCGCTCTTCTTCGACTCAGGCTTCTACTATTCGACTTTGGAAGATCAGCGGCACACGCTGAACCTATTCGCAACGTACCGATTGCGTCCCAGCCTGAATTTGAGCGGAAAATTTCTCTATGGGTCGGGATTCCCGATCCCGAGTGGGTCATTTGTTCAACTCGGCAATGGTCAGTTCCTGGCGACCGGGATCAATGACCAGCGGCTAGGCACGTATGCCAGGCTCGACATTCGCAGCGACAAAGACTGGGCATTTCAGAAATGGAAACTCACGCTCTATGGCGAAGTCCTGAACGTGACCAACCACTACAATGGCCGCTTCGCGTATGAGTCGGGAATCGATCCTGCCACTGGGCGGGCGCTGGTGAAGACGCTGCAAGGACTGCCCGTAACGCCAACACTCGGACTCGTGTTTCAGTTTTGAGCGATGGTTTAGCAACTGTGCGCTTATCATAGGTACCACCCCGAGCACTGTCATGCAGAGCGGAGCCGGAGTGCAGCGAAGCGGAACTCCGGCGGAGTCGAAGCATCCCTACCCTCGAATAACTGCCGCTGGGTGGATTCCTCGTTTCGAATGACAGTTGGATAAAGGCCGCTGAACTTTCGACTTAAGTCCCACTACGGCGCTTGATAGCGGTTCTCACGATAAACGCGGCTGAACAGGATAGCGACCAGGCCGAGCACAACAGGAGTAAAAATGCTCGCCTCTGGCCCGACTTTGCCTCCGGTGAGCCATGCGTTTCCGCTAAAAGTGGAATTCAACAGATTGTGGTACGGCGCGATGCCGCTATCGGGAACTCCATAGAAAAACGTCTGGCCCCAATCCCATCCTGTGTGAAACCCGACCGCCCACCACAGATTCCCGGTGCGCCGCAGGAACAAGCAGAAGAGCAAACCAAACAGCACCACCGAAAGAAGACCAGCTTTGCTTTCTCCGGGATTGCCAGCGTGGGCAAGTCCGAAGATGCTGGAAAGCAGAATCGCCGAAGGCCAAAAGCCCATGCCTGTAGTCAGCGTGTATTGCAGATATCCGCGAAAGGCGAATTCCTCTGCCAGTCCGACGAGGATGAAGGTCGCAGTCCAGGCTAATGTGGCCGTGATGATGGTGTCGCCGTGGATGGCCAATCCTGTCAGCCGGAATCCGTGAAAAGCAAAGATTCCCAGCAGGGACGCATTGACCGCGACAAATCCAACGATCAATCCAATCCAGAAATTCTTGCCAAAAGCGGAGCGCAGCGGAAGCCCGTAGACGCCAAACCGGCGGCGCTCAATGCGCGCCATGATGAACGCTGCCGCAACGGTGTCGAGAAAAATGACGCCTTCGCTAACGCTCAACCCGAGCGGGGTCAGGCCTGACATACCGACAAGACCCGGATGAGTGCCTCCGCGGTGAAGAACAGCAATCACGATAGCGATCAGCAGCGAGATCGTAAGTGGAATGGCAGCGACGACGGCCAGAAAGAGGAGGGCTCGCCATCCGGCACGCAGGCCGTGTGGGCCACGAAAAACCGTGTTGGGCGCGGCGGGTGGTGGTGAGGGCGGTTGCTCAGTCGGACTGGAAGGAAGGGATTCGGGAGAGGACATGAGGGGCCTTTCAAACAGCAAGGGTCTACTTTATCGTAAGCGATGATAACGAGGCTTCTGTGACATCGGCCAATTGCGGAACAAACGTAGAAATGTCGCCGCGCTTCTCCCAAAGTTTTGTCATTCCGACCGGAGGGAGGAATCTGCTGTTGGCTGGCAGCACATCTGCTGTATGCGACAGCAGATTCCTCGACGGCTTTGCCGTCCCGGAATGACAAACGCAAATGTGGCGGCACAAGCTCTTACGCAAAGAAAACCCGCCAGTGATCTGGCGGGCTATTGTCAGCGGTCTCTCGGTCGCCTCAGGGCTTCCGACTTCCTGATCATCTCGTTCGTCACCAGTTCAACTTCATTGCGAACTGGAACTGTCGCGGATCATACGCCGCCGTCGCCTGCCCCGCATTGGTGAAGAGCGGGCTTACTGCCGCGACGTTGTACTTATTCGCGATATTGAACATATCGACGATGAAGTCAGCGCTGAAGCGCTCGGTGAACGGAATACGCTTGGAGATGCGCATATCACCGAAGGCGGTCCACGGCGTGACCCCTGCGTTGCGGCCTAGGTTACCATCCAGTTGAAGCAGCGTCGGCGTGACTCCCGTCGGGCTAGCGACACCCGGCAGGAATCCGAGAATGCAGGGTTCCTGGAATTGTCCCGTTGGAGAGTACTTCGATTTGTAGACTGGGCCGCACGCCGGATTAACGGTGGTATTTGGCCGGCTGGTTAACGACTCGAGTTGCAGGTTGTCGCCACCGGCGGTCGTGATGTTGAACGGACGGCCGGACGAGAGCTCGAGTAGCGGAGCCCACGTCCAGTAACTGAAGACCTTGCTCATGAAGCCATCACCGTGCAGTCTGCCCGTCTGGTACACACCGCTCAAGACGAAGCGATGGCGCTGATCGAAGAGCGAGGTCGAGCGCTCCAGCCCGGGGTAGTAGCTATCCTGTGGAACCGTAGTGGACTGCAAATCGGTCGAGTCGTCAATCGAGTGCGACCACGTGTACGAGGCAAGGAACTCGTAGTGTTCGTTGAAGCGCTTACGGAGGTTCGCACTAAACCCGTGATAGATGGAACTGCCGTTGGAGTAGTTGGCATCCATATCGCCGAATGGCACGCATCCGGCGAAGGTCGTGGGATCGCAGGCGTTGAACCCTAGAGTCTGAGCGAGCGTTGCGGCCTGCGTAATACAAGCCAGTCCCGCCGCTCCAAGCGTGGCGTACGCGCCAATAATCGACGGGTTCAGTCCGCCCGGGCGGAAGAAATTCATCAGCGAAGCATCGACGTACGGAAGAGGGCTGTTTGGTAGTCCGCCTGGGCTGCAGCCGCTCACGGTAAACGGGCTGGCGGGCAGAGGTAGCGCGCCGCCTGAGAGGCTGGCATCCACCAGAGCTGCATTGAAATTGGAAACCATCAGATCGCCGCGGACCGTATTGGCGTTGATCGGGCGATTGAGGTGGCGTCCGCCGTTGAAGTTGTAGGCGAGATTCAGCGCATATCCATGGCCGAGATCGCGCTCCACGCTCAAGTTCGCTTGCTGCGAATACGCGTAAACGAAGTTTTTCGCTTGAGGGTACCCAAACGGCTGGAACCCGAGTGGGAAGAAGGTCGAGGGATTCAGGTAATTCTGGTTCAGGAAAATGGACTGGGGGAAATTGAGCGACTGGAATTGTTGCTGGTTGGGAAGAAATCCGAGCGCAGTGGCTGCCGCCTGACTCTTAGTTGCTGCACATAGATTTTTCGGGTTCGCGACGTTCACTGGCAAGCCCTGGAAGATCGAGACGGCATTCAGATTCCCTGGGCTCCCGGCGCCAGCGCAGACTGATCCTGGGCCAAAAGCGAGCTGTCCACTGGATGAGCCGTCGGAAGCATCGCCGAGGAAATAGAGTCCCAGCAGAGGATGGTCGTAGAACATCCCGTAGGAAGCGCGGACGACGGTTTTACCGTCTGCTTTGGGATCCCACGCCATGCCAATGCGTGGCTGAATATTGTTTTTGTCGGTCTGAATTCCTTTTTGCAAGCCGAGGGTGCGATACGCCGCAGCCGCGAGTCCCTGCGGCGCCTTGAAGGTCGGGGGGATTTCAACGTCATAGCGGACGCCGTAGTTCAAAGTCACATTCGGATTGACGCGCCACGAATCCTGCCAGAAAGCGCCGATCGGAACGTTCTTGAAGGAATCGCTTGGGCTGCCGAGGCCTTGCACGAACTGGGCCGGTACTCCGAAGCCATATGCCTGAACGGCAGAAAGTGGTGCGATACTCTGCTGCAATGCGGCGGGCAGAGCGCCGAAGTCGGCGGAACTCATCGCATTGGAAGCAGAGAGCCCTCCGAAGTCGTAGACGCCGCCGTAGTTCACCGTGAAGATCGCCGTCAGCGGCAGATAATTCACGTCCACACCGAACTTGGTGTTGTGGCGCCCCATGGTCCAGGAGAAGTTGTCCGTAAACTGATAGCGCTGTTCGGTCCGCTGAATGTAGCTGAAAGGCTCGCGACCAAAATAGGCGAAGCCCGGAATGTTGATGGCAGGATCGGAGCCGCCGGGGATCTGCGTGTTGTAGAAGTAAGACAGACCGCGCCGAGCGTACTGGAAGCGGAACTCGTTGACCTTGTTGCTGCCGATCGTCCAGGTGTCCTGGAAAACACCGGCGACGTCGCGGTAGGTCGTCTGCGAAGTTCTGGAGTAGGCGTTTTGCCCAACTGGCTGATCTTCACCACTGACTTCAATCCCATTCACCGTACTCGGACTGACGTTCACGCGGAACGTCAGTCGGTGATTGCTGCCGATGTTCTGATCGAGACGCAAAGAATAAAGGCTTGTCCCTTCGGACACGGGAAAGTTGCCGATTTGAGAGGCGAGAGTCTGGTACGAACCGGGAATGAAGCAAGGTCCCGGAGGCGGGCAAGTGCTGGGGAATCCCGAAAAGCTGGACAATGCGCCTAGTGTCGATGCCTGTACGAGCGGCGTCGGCCACGCGCCATTCACTGCCATCCCCGACGAGGCGCCGACCGCGGCCGCATAGTCGGCAACTGCCTTAGCTACGAGTGGGTTCGCTTCTGCAGCGAGCGTCGTTGGACTGGTCAGGAATCCGATTTGGTCTTGCGTTAATTGCAGCGTGCCGAAAGGCAGTCCAACTTGGGTTGTATCGAACGGAGTTAGTCCGAAATTTCCCTGCCCAATACTAGAAAATCCGGTCTCGTGCCGGCGGGTGATTTCGTACGAGAAGAAATAGTACGTCTTATCTTTCTTGAGCGCCCCACCAAACGCGGCGCCGGCCTGCACTCTCGTATAGGCGGGATTCGGAACTGTGCTGAACGGATTCACCGCCTGGAAATTGCGATTGCGCAGGTATCCGAACACATCGCCGTGAAATTCGTTGGATCCCGAGCGCGTAATGATGTTGACTACGCCTCCAGCAGCGCGGCCATATTCTGCGGCGTAGTTGTTGGTGATGATCTGAAATTCCTGCACAGCTTCCTGCGATACCGTCGAGCGCACTCCGTTGACGGAGTTGTCGGTGGCATCGGCGCCATCCACGTTCACTAGGTTCGAGCGAGCCCGCTGGCCGCTCATGTTGAGTCCGGAAGTGGGGGCAGCGCCGCCCAGGCTGGGCGCGTTGTCGCGGACGACCTGCGAGTCGGTCAGCGTGAAGTTAATGTAGTTACGTCCATTGATGGGGAGATTCTCGATGCGCCGCTCGCCGATCGTGTCAGTGGTCGAACTGCGCGAGGTCTCAACGAGTTCCGCCTGCGACGTGACCTCAACTACTTCCTTGCTGCCTGCGACTGTCAGGCTGACGGGGAGCTCGACCAGACCACCGACCGTAATCGAGACGCCCGTATTCTCCGTTCGGGCAAAGCCTGGGGCGGTTACCACAACTGTGTAAGTTCCCGGGGGAAGCAATTGTGCGCTGTAACCACCCTGGCCATCTCCAGTTGCGCTGCGCTCGAGACCCTTGGCCATGTTCTGAACGACCACCATTGCATTGGTGACGCTGCTTCCCTTGGGATCTTTGACAGCGACGTGCAGGTCGCCGGTGGCCACGCCGCCTTGGGCAAAGACGATGGCACAAAATGAAAGGACGAAAAACGACATAGACAGGGCTTTTGTCGTGCGGTACATAGAATTCTCCCTCGAACTCGCAGAAGCGAGTAAACGGTAGGACACCTTCTCACGGCTGATTGCCGATTCCCTCACTCGACGGTTGGAACTGGCTGATTCCCTCGGTTTTTACAACAGAATCATGCCGGAAAACAAGTAGGGAATGCGCAAGGGTTATCTGTAAGTAACCACGTCGCAAAGCAGCGGCTAGCCGCGACTTAGGCTACTGAAAGGGCGATTCGCGAGCACGAACCACCATGCGCCGAAAGACGAGGGATAACTCCGGGTGCAATAACGATCTTTTAACGGCTAAGAAGCGGAAGAAATGCGAACCGGCACAGCTGGATTCTGCAACCGGCCTAACAGCATTGCAGAACCGTTGAGTCGCTCGTACCCCGAGAGCACAGGCGCGGCAGACGAGCCGAGGGCGGGCCACGCAATGGCGAGATTGATCCTCAAAAGTGCGAAGGTGGTATTGCGGCGCAACAAAAGAGCGCTATCGACAAGCTGCCGAGCAGCTTCCGCCGTTTTTTCGTCCCCGGCCGTCAGTGCGGCCTGTCCGATCGCGACCAATACAGTCGCATTCCTTCCTGCCACACGGACGTATGCAGCGGCGGCGCGCAGTCTCTCGCGTTGAACCCGCCGGAACTCCGCTGAGGGGAGCTGGCGATGAAGGTATTCGTTCTCGGCAGGGTTGACGAGATTGCGGAAAGCCTCGACGTCGATGGGTTCGATCCGCTGAGGATTCGCGCTGCGAAGGCGGAGAGATCTTGAGACAGAGACGCGCAAAATCACGAACAGCGTGATCACGGCAAAAACGACGAGAAAGATGGCCAGTGTCATTGATGTAACAAACGCTCCACTTCGCGATTCCAAACCGCCAGATTGGTCTCAGGCAGTCGAATCGTAGATTTCTTAGGCGCCTTCCCAGGAACGAGAAGGTAATAGAACCAGACCAGGACGGCTACGTGATAGGTCGCCATGTTCACGAAATCGAATAACCTCCGCACGTGTTCAGACGGGCTCGAGTTTGCAACCATGGCCCATGTGGCGAGGTGTTCGCAGGAGGAGATCCCGAGTCCCAACAGAATGCCAAATGAAATGCGGTCCCACGACAAGCGGAAATGAGCAGCAAAAAGAAAAAGAAAAATGATTAGACCGGACTCGACGATGAAAACTGTTTGCTCTAGGAGATGAGCGGTCGCAACGATGTGAACTACGCTGTCGCCCCGGGCGAAGCCGGCGATTACCCCCGCCAGAAGAACAAGAACAGCACCGAAGCCACTGACAAGCATCTTGCCCAGCCTGGCTATCGAAGGATACGGATCAAAGACGTGGGACAAGATCTCCCCGATGACCAGAAATTTCAGCAACGTCTCCAATAAGAGTTCGGCCCAGAACACTAGCCAGAAATTTTGTGCCGATACAGACGGAATTATGTCAGCGGCGAAGGCGGCTAGATCTCCAAGGGCCGTTAGGATGGCAAAAGCGACAAACGATGGAAGTATCCGATTAAACCCACGCTTCCATAAGAGGATGCCAAGAAAAAAGACAAGCAGGTTGGGCGCAACCCACAGATAGTTCCAAAGAAATGAGTGCGCCTGCAGCATGGCGATGGTGAGGTAATATACCGCGAGTTGCTGCAGGCCGCAACGAGTGGGCAATCTTGTTCGGTTTTCGTAAGATTGGCAGACTAGGTGAGACACGTCGCCAATCTTAGGGCAAAATGTATATCAGTTTCTTAGGCTACGGCTTGCAAACCGAGCTGCCACAACTGGTTGAACCTCCGCTACCGCCGTCCGTATTGGCGAGGCTTGGGGTTACCAAAGTGCTCAGACAGATTACGGCTGCTCCTAAGACGAGTAGCATACGTTTCACGGGTCTTCTCTCCTTGTAACTGCAGGGTTTGGACGGCGATACTTTCATGGCGCCACCCCTCCCGCAACGGTACGGAAGAACCCTAGGTCTGTTCGGAATTCGTAACAAAAATGACTCTGAAATCTGCCGTGCAAGACCTCAAAGAGACGACACTTTCGGCCATTTCTGGCCTTTTGGCCAAATTGGCCTATTTGGCGTCTCTTCGTCGCGCTCATGGGCGCTATCAGCATTGGGGAATGGAGGTCGTCCACGGGCAGGAGTCGTCCGAGCGAGCATTAAAAACGGCTCATTCAGAAGTACTTGCAGATGTTCTGCGGACACCCCTGGCTACCCTTGAACGGGACCTGAACGAATCGTGCCGAAGTGGCGGAATTGAAGGTTACAAGTACGCCGAGGAGATGCGAGATCAGATTGAAGACTTAGTGCCCGAGGGGCGGCAGAACGGTCCCGCTACTAGCCACCTTAGTTCAGTGCTGCTGGCACTTTCGCGTTTGGAGCGGAATCGAGAGCATGCCACTCGGTCAACTTCATAGCGACCCCGACCACCTGACCGAGTACCTCAGCCTCCTGCGGGTGCCGGAGAATACGAACCGGAACCGGCGATAGAGGGTGAGGCTGCAAAATGATTTCCTCACGGCGCATGCTGCACCATGAGCAAGTATGTCCGTCCCGCGTCTCTACGAAATAGATCGGGCGCTCATATTCGGAACGCCAGGAGCCTTCCACGACGCGGTTACGCGACTCGTCGACCTGAATGAAACTTCCCGGCGGAAGGATCGGATACATCGTGAAATCCTGCGTGCCCACATACCCATACGTATATTCGCTGGTGGCCAGTTGCGCGAGATAAGCGAAAGGTACGAGTCCCCACTGCTCTACCATGCGGCCCAGATTCGTGGTGCGACGCTCATCGAAACCAGGGTCCATGCGCACAGGAACCTGCACCGAGGAGAGTCCCGCCAAAGCGTCGGAAACGTGCGATTTTGGCGGCGAAACGAGACCGAGGTCGGAGGCGGTGTTGTTGAGGTCCACACCGTACCAGGAGATCAGCTCGCGAAGATCGCGGCGATAAATCACCGACAGCGTATACAAGCGATAGATACTGGGAAGAATGCCCTTCGTCTCGATGTCAGATAAGCGGCTGGGAGGAATAGAGAACTCTTCGTTGCGATAACGCTCCGCAATCCGTGCGCTTGAATTCTCGACGTCACGCATGGTGAGGCCGAGCTTTTCACGAAGGGTGCGAAGGCTCTTTCCAGCTGGGAGCATTAGGGACGCCCTCGAAACAGTGAAGGCATCATACCAAAGGCGGTGTCCATTTTGTTTGACTTCACGTAAAAAAAATCCGCGAGCAATTTTGTTACGAAATCCGAACGCGCAGAAAGGGGCGTATTTGCTGGTGATCTAAGACGATGTGCACCGAAATGCGGCATGGAGCAAGAGAAGCCGGAGCTTGCTGACATCTCGCAACTGTTCGGAATTTGTAACAACTGCTCTCTTCTCGCAAATTCACCTTCTCCTCCCGCTTTCGCAGGGTTTTGTGAATTGCAGACTCTGCACCACCGATTTCGCGCTCGGGATTAAACCTTGCGGAAACAGTATCCCAACAAATGACATTTGTCACAGCGTTTTTGTGATGGATGGCACTGGTTTGCCAAAGCCACTTGCGCGACCATGCATTCACCATGCAACACACGGCTTCCCGCAAGATGCCGCTGGACGCGGCGGAGGAACTAAAGATGAATGCCGCCTTGGAGCAAGTCCACGCTGTTCAGATTCCAACCATCAGCCCAGTCGTCGCCAGCCTTGAACGAGTCGACAAAAACTACGGGCCCGTGCGAGCACTGAACGGCGTTGACTTTCGGGTGCGCGCAGGAGAGGTCGTCGCTCTACTCGGTCCAAACGGAGCCGGTAAGACTACTGCGGTGAAACTGCTGTTGGGACTCCTGCAACCGAATTCCGGCAAGGTGCGAGTCTTCGGAGGCGATCCAACGAATCCCGAAAACCGGATGCGAACCGGCGCAATGTTGCAGGTGGGACGAGTGCCCGAGACCTTGCGCGTCCGCGAGCACATCGATCTCTTCTCGACCTACTACGAGAAACCGATGGCGCCAGCCGAAGTTCTCTCGGTTGCCGGATTGGAGAACCTGAAGAATCGAAAGTTCGGCGACCTCTCTGGCGGCCAAAAGCAGCGTGTCCTGTTCGCCCTGGCGATCTGCGGTGATCCTGACTTGCTGTTTCTTGACGAACCGACAGTCGGTCTCGATGTTGAGGCGCGACGCATGTTGTGGGATCAGATCCGTCAGTTGGTGCGGCGCGGCAAAACGGTTCTACTCACCACTCATTATTTGCAGGAAGCCGATGCGCTTGCGGATCGCGTTGCTGTCATCAACAAGGGCGAAATCATCGCGGAGGGAACGCCGTCCGAAATCAAGGCGCAGACCGCAGGCAAGAAAATTCGATGCATTACCAACATCTCGCTGGGCGAACTTCGTGGAATCGCTGGCGTTACCGAAATCAAAGAAGATCGCGAGGCAGTTGAGATTCACACTGCGGAGGCGGAACCGGTTCTCCGCGAATTACTCGCGCGCGACAGCTCGCTCTCCGGGCTCGAGGTCACCAGCGCCGGACTGGAAGAGGCATTCCTGGCATTGACCCAGGAAGCCGGCAAAAACGGAAGTTCAAATTGAACGTCGACAAGCGTTGAGGGAAAACAATGAGCACCGCAACTATCACATTGAGTGGTCCGCAGATTCAGAGATCGCCCGCCCACACAGCAACGATCTACCTGAAGGAAGCGCAATACGAATTCCTGAAAAACCTGCGGCTGCGCGTGTACACAGCATCGGTCTTAAGTTTCCCAATCATGTTTTACGTTCTGTTCGGGCTCGTGCTCAACGCACACGAAGCGATCGGCGGGACAGGAGTGCCTACTTACCTGATCGCAACGTACGGAACATTCGGCGTGATGGGTGCGTCGCTGTTCGGAACCGCGGCCGGTTTGGCTTCGGATAGAGGTCTCGGTTGGCTGCAGGTGAAGCGTGCGAGCCCGATGCCACCGTTTGCTTACTTCACCGCGAAGGTCGTCACCAGTATGGTCTTCAGCACGATTATCGTGTTGGCGCTATTCGCGCTAGGGATTTCGCTAGGCGGAGTGCGAATGCCTGGTTCAACGTTCGTAAGACTGCTCGGAACGTTAGTGGTCGGATCACTGCCGTTCTCCGCGATGGGCCTTGCGCTTGGATATTTTGCAGGCCCTAACTCTGCACCCCCGATGATCAACCTTATTTACTTGCCGATGTCGTTCTGCAGTGGATTGTGGGTGCCATTCATGTTCTTGCCGAAAGTCGTACGGCAGATCGCGTTAGTGCTACCGCCGTACCACCTTTCGCAGTTGGCGCTGGGAGTCGTGGGAGCGGGTACACACGAATCTGCAACGCGTCATTGGGAAGTCCTGGCAGCTTTCACCATGATTTGCCTTGGTGTTGCACGAATCGGATTTCAGCGCGATCAGGAAAAGATGTATGGATAAGGCGAGGTTTCAAAGTTGCCCACCGAAACTCCGGATCTGATCCTAAAACTCGAGACTTTGAAACTCTGAAACCTTGAAACTTTGAAACCTCGGTTCTAGTCATGAGTGCGAATTTGAAAAAATCGATGGGATGGTCAATGCTGCTGGTACTGCTCGGCATCGTGGCGCTGTATGGTGGGACGACGTCGCTGATCGTTCTCGTTCCCGCAGCGACCCTTGTCTGGTACGGTGCCAGGCCTGTTCTGCGGAGTGGCCGAAATTGACAGTCGGGGCGAAAATAGACCCATGCCGCTGATTCCAGTTGGTCGTGAAGTTGGGCGCGAGAACGAAGGCGTCAGCCATTGGAAGCTGAAGCCGTGGCGAACCATCCTCAAGGATAAAGATCACGGTTGGAGTCCGCTTCTCTGGGTGGTCTATCTTGGATTCTTTTTCGTCGATCCTGTTTTGTCCCACGCCACTCTTCGAGTCTGGGCGCTCGACATTTCCGGCGCAATTGTATTTCTCTTTTTCTACTTTGGACTGTTTGCGCTTGAGAATCCCAGCGCGCTTGTTCATATCGGGGGGATGATGCTTCTCGGCATGTTGTTCATGCCGATCAACACGGGCGCGTGCACGTTCTTCATTTTTGCGGCGGCGATGCTGCCCTTCTGTGTCCATTCAAAAACCGCCTCCATTGTTGGCCTATTCATCGTTGGGGCGATTGGTGCCATCGAAGGCCTTGTGCTCCACATCGATAAATGGGAGCTGTTCTACGCATCGTTGTTCCCGATGATCATCGGTGCAGGAAACACGTTCTTCGCTGAGCGCAACCGCATGAACCGCCAGTTACGCAAGGCCAATGAAGAAATTGAGCACCTGGCCAAAGTCGCGGAGCGCGAGCGAATTGCGCGCGATCTGCACGACGTGCTCGGCCACACCTTATCAGTGATCACATTGAAGTCGGAACTCGCCGGCAAATTGATCGATCGCGATCCAGAGCGCGCAGGCAAGGAAATCCGCGAAGTAGAAGAGATTTCACGCCAGGCGCTTTCCGAAGTTCGCGACGCGATCCGCGGATATCGTGCCAAAGGGCTTGCAGCAGAGTTGGCGCACGCTAAAGCAACGCTCGAGACCGCCGGACTAAGCGTCCAGTGCGATGCTTCGACGGGCTTGCAACTTCCTGCCATGCAGGAGAGTGTTCTTTCGTTGGCGGTGCGCGAGGGGGTGACCAATGTCGTCCGTCACGCACAGGCAACAAATTGCCGGCTCCGTCTTGAACAGAACAATGGCACGTGCCGCCTCGAAATCGCCGACGATGGCCAAGGCTTCGTCAGTCTTGAAGGCAACGGGTTGCGCGGCATGCGCGAACGCGTCGAGATGCTTGGAGGCACGCTGGAGCGCAACAACAAGTCCGGCACGATGCTCGTGATTACCCTTCCTCTGAAGGAACCTCGGGTGAAAACCGAAAGCAGCCAATGAATCCCCTCACCAAAGAAGGCACCAAAGATCACGCGAAAGAAGGACGCAAGACGATCCGTGTCGTTCTGGCAGAAGATCAAGGCATGGTGCTGGGGGCGCTTGCGGCCCTGCTGGACATCGAGGGCGACATCTCTGTGATTGCCCAGGCGCGCAATGGAAAAGAAGCACTCGAGGCCGTGCTCACGCACAAGCCCGATGTTTTCATTACCGATATCGAGATGCCGCACATGAGTGGGCTCGACGTAGCGGCCGAACTGAAGCGCCGCCGCACCGGAACGCGGGTTGTGATCGTGACGACATTCGCGCGCGCTGGTTACTTACGCCGCGCACTCGAAGCTGGCGCCTCCGGCTACCTGCTAAAAGACATGCGCGCCGAAGAACTTGCCGACGCTGTGCGCCGCGTCCATCAGGGATTGCGGGTCATTCATCCTGAGCTTGCGACCGAGGCGTGGGGCGAGATGGATCCGCTCACCGACCGCGAGCGCCAAGTACTGCGTCTTGCCGGAGAAGGCATGGCCAGTTGCGATATCGCCAGCGAACTCGGACTCTCTGACGGCACCGTGCGCAATTACTTATCAGAAGCGATCAGCAAGCTAGGCGCGAGTAACCGCGTAGAAGCGGCAAGGATCGCAAGGACCAAGGGCTGGCTGTAAACACCCGTCCAGAGCGGATTTCCACCTAGTAATACGCGTCATTCGATGGTTGCTGGCGCGCTGGCGCCGTGATAGTCTCTCCGCTGCTGCTAGTCCTTCCCCGCGACTCAATCCACCGGAGTGCAATATCATGCATACCCGCTTTGCAGGGCATCGCAGACTTATCTATTCGCTCTCTATCGCTTTGATGTGCGCCATCGGATCTGCAGCGCAGACCGAAACAATTATTCACTCGTTTACAGGCCTGAGTGATGGAGGTTTGCCCGAAAGCGCTCTGGCTTCGGATGGAAAAGGGAATTTCTTTGGAACGACTCATTATGGTGGAACGAATTTTGGCGGAGTTGTCTATGAACTCAACCCTAATTCCAATGGCGGCTGGACGGAGCAGGTGGTCTACAATTTCGGTTTGGGAACGTTCGGTGCGGCCAACCCGAGCGGCACACTGGCCTTCGACACTAAGGGCAATATATACGGCGTACTAACTTCAGGCGGAACTCTTAACTACGGGGCCGTATTCGAAATCTCCCCCTCCTCGAATGGCACCTGGACTGCGAAACTGTTGTACAGCTTCGGGACCTCTCCCAACGACGGCGCCTTCCCATCTGCCGAGGGAGTCGTTCTTGACGCTGCAGGTAATCTTTACGGCACATCGAACGTGGGCGGTGCTTATGCGTATGGGACGGTGTACGAATTGGTTACGGGTGCAAATGGAACTTGGACAGAGAAGATACTTTACAACTTCCACGGTGGTAGTGATGGCGGGATGCTTGCGGGGAGTACGCCCGTCCTTGATAACGCAGGAAACATCTATGGCGTCGCCAGTCTCTATGGAGGAAAGGACTATGGAGTCGTTTACGAATTGTCTCCAGGCCCTGGCGGAAACTGGACTGGTAAGGTGCTTTACTCGTTCGCAGGAGGGGCCGGTGGAGCTTACCCAACCGGGAGTCTGCTACTCGATTCCTCAGGGAATTTGTACGGGACGACGAACTGCACGGTTTACGAGCTCATTCGGGGCTCCAAGGGGACCTGGACGGAAAAGACGCTGCACACATTCGTGGGAGGAAAGGACGGAGCGACCTCTCTCGCGGGATTGATCTTTGACAAAGCGGGGAATCTCTACGGGACGACGAGGGATGGTGGGAGTCACCGTGGGACAGTCTTTGAGCTGTCTCCCGGGTCGAATGGTGTCTGGACGGAAAAAATCCTACATCGATTCGCTTCAAACGGAACCGATGGCTACAATCCCGAGTTCTCCAATTTGACGATCGACGCGAGCGGAAACGTCTTCGGCACAACTTACGTAGGTGGAGCTTCCAACACTGGAGTCGTTTTCGAGATCCAACCCTAGCGTGAGAGCAAGTGAAGGTTCCGAATTCGATTTCTTCTCTCAAGAGGGCTACGAGGGGATCGTTGGCGAAGGAACATTCGCAGGGTCGACAAAACAAAGCTTCCGCGCACGAATCAGAAAAACAAGAAGAACGAAGCAAACTGCCAGGCTTGCCAGACCGTAGTTCACTGCATTGATCGCTGCACGATGATAGGCCTCGGCCGGCGGAGTATCTGCGTAAATTCGTACGCGGGACCGTCCCTTCATTTCCGGAAATAGATAGATGGGGATCGTTGTTCCAATGGGCACAAGAGCGTCAAGTTCCTCCTGACTTCGTGGAACGGTTGGCAGGTAAGGGCGTAGGCCCATCCATTCACGGTTGCCATCGACCATTCCGCTTGCGTAGGCGTCGATCCCGCCCTTTCCGATCCTCCGAAAATAGACTTGCGTTACCTGAAACGTGGTCGCATGGTAGGGCTGCCCCTCATAGCGATGCCAATCATTCCAGTTGTTGATGAAGATGACGAATCCAAACAGCACCGACGAGAAGAGCGCGATCGAGCACAGCGCGATGCCAATGCTCAAAACTCGAAACATTGTCAGATGAGTGATCGTCCTTGATGGCGTCTGCCGGATTCCCACAGGCCTCTGCTTCATCCATGATGAAAGAATCGTGCCAACCATGATCATGACGCCGAACACGGCGATCAGCATTCTCGGAAATCGGAAGATCAGCATGAATATCGTCGCCACCGCAAACTGAAAAATCGCCAGGACCCAAATCCCTCTGCTTCGCGTCTGAAGAAGCTGAGTCCCGCACATTGGACAGAGGGCCCCCGACGTGTCGGTGAGGTCAAGCCCACACTTCAGACATTTTCTGACGGTGGCCATTCGTGCCGATTACAGCATGGTGAGTTGAGCAGGACAATTGACGGAGGTAATCCAGGAAAGCCGACTTCAGACCTTGGACCTTGGCATCAGACTCCCGGTCTGCTGTTCGTTTGGACTCGGATAGGTCGCCTCCCAGTTGGAACCGAGATGTCAAAAGGCTGAGGGCTGAGGGCTAGGGTCCGAAGTCTGAGGTCCGACTCACTGTCCTTCGCGAACAACCCCGGCGTCCTGCTTGCTAACCGTCCGGTACGCCCAGGCCATGCGCGGAGTGTTATGGGCGATTCCGAAATGCCCTTGCGGGTCGAGGACGATGATGCCGCCGTGTCCGTTGACGCGCTGCTTCAGGTAGTTCATCGCTTCCTGTGCCGACCACTCTGGCAGGTTTCCAGCGGCGATACGGTCGGCCGTCCACTTGGCGAGCACAAGTTTCATGATCGGTTCGCCCCATCCTGTCGTTGACGCGGCGGCGCTCTGGTTGTCGGCATAGCATCCGCAGCCGATCAGCGATGAATCCCCGAGGCGGCCCGGAGCCTTATTCAGCGTGCCTCCCGTAGATGTGGCGGCTGCGATGTTGCCTTGACGATCGAGAGCCACAGCACCGACCGTGTCATGCGAGATCGTGGCGTCCTGAGCAGCGGGAGCGAAAAGATCATTGCCGTGCTGCAACTCTTCTTCCTGATATTTGCGCAGTCGTTCGATCTCGCGCGGAATGATCAGATCTTCGTTCTTGCACAGTGGGACGCCGTGTTCGGCGGCGAACTTCTCGGCTCCTTCACCAACGAAGTAGACATGCGGACTCTCACTCAGAATCTTGCGTGCAGCGCGGACGGGGTTCCGGAGACGCTCGACACAGCCCACCCCCCCGGCACGGAGAGTGGATCCGTCCATGATGAGCGCATCGAGCTGAACCTTGCCGTCACGATTCAAAAAGCTGCCACGGCCGGCGTCGAAGGTCTCATCGTCTTCCATGATGACGACGGCCTCCTCGACAGCATCAAGCGCCGAGCCGCCGCGCTGGAGCACGCGCCATCCCGCAGCCAGCGCGTTGTTGACGCCTCGGATGTGAGCGTCGACCATGTCATCAGGCATGGCCCAGGCGCCGCCGTGAACGACTAAGACTGGATTAGTTAGCAAATCATCCCCAGAAAAATTGGACCTTGGGCCGCAGACCTCGGACCTCAGATGCGACCGGATAGGATAGCAGGAGTAATTAACAGGCTACGAGTCGCCAGGGCCTTTCTCTGAGAAAGGCAACGGAGCTTGGGGCTGGCCAAAATGGTAAGGCCCCGGTCATCAGCCGAGGCCTGATTAGTACTGAACGCCGTCCGCGAAACACCTATAGAATATCGCCCGCAGTGGCGAAGTCAAGCAGATTTGGTTCTGTCGAGTGACCATAGGAGGGCAAGGGACTCGAACCCTAGTGGCTGACGAGCCACTCGACAGTTTCGCGGACTGCGTCCAGTACCCACTGGCAACACCCTCCGAAACGCACGTCTGCGATTAGAGAATTCTAAGAACTTTAGGCCGCTAGGTTCAGTGACGGGGGTACTCGCGGGCGAGGCACCCGCGCCACACAGATCTTAGGCCGCTTGGCCTGGCGTCATCGCTACCTGCGGGTCTTGGGTTCTCGTCCAGGTGTAGCGCATGCGGTGGATCACCGTGATCGTGCTCAGGACCGCAATCACCCATAATACCGGCGCCATTCGGTTGAACAGCGCTCCCAGAATTACCAGCACCAGACGCTCCGGACGCTCCATGAATCCCACGCGGCAGGAACCGATCAGGCTTTCCGCTCTCGCGCGCGTATAGCTGACCATGATCGCACTGATCATGACGAAGGCCGTCAGCACAACGTAGAAGAAGCGTCCCCCGCGCGCGTAGAAAACAAGCAAGCCGAGGAACTGGCTGGCATCGGAGTACCGGTCGACGACTGAATCGAAGAACGCTCCGAAGCGCGTGACGCGGTTGGTCGCGCGGGCCACTTGTCCATCAACCAGATCGAAGAAGCCGGAGAAGATGATCACCAATCCGGCGTAGATGAACATGCGCTTCTGATTGCTCGCGTTGGCCATGCCGAAGAGAAAGGCGGCCCAGGTGTTGACGACCAATCCCATGAAGGTAAGGACATTGGGATTGATGCGGGAGAGTGCGAGCCAGCGGACGATGGTGTCGAGAAGGACTCCGCAAGCGCGTCCGAAAGCGGAAGTCCAGGAAGCTGTCATGAGGGCAAAACCAGTTTAACCACAAAGGGCACTAAGGTACACGAAGAAAAGGCAGAGTGATTCGCCCTTCGTGCTACTTCGTGCCCTTTGTGGTTCATGAATTTGGATCGGCTGGCTATGCCTGTGCTTCTTTAGGCTCCTCGCCGACATCGTCGTGGATGGTGCTCAAGCTCAGGATCTCGAGTTCGCGCTTGCCGTTGGGAGTGACCACGACCGTCTCGTCTCCAACTTTCTTGTTCAATAGTGCGCGGCCGATCGGGCTGGTGGTCGAAATCTTTCCAGCCGCCACGTCCGACTCTTCGCTCGTAACCAGCTTGTACTCGACTTCTTCGCCTTTGGTATTGTCGTAGACCTTGACCGTGGATCCCAGTCCGACCTTGTCCTTCGGGATGTTGTTCATGTTGATCATGGACAATTCGGCGAGACGCTTGCCGAGCTGGCGGACGCGCGCCTTCACGAACTCCTGGCGCTGCTTGGCCATGTGGTACTCGGCGTTTTCACTGAGGTCGCCCAGCGCGGCGGCCTTCTTGATCTCTTTGGGAAGTTCGTGGATCAACTCGTGTTCAAGCGCGTTGATCTCTTCCTGCAATTTTCGTTTGATCGCGTCTGTCATGTCGATTGAGGTGCCGGATTACTAAGCGGCCGGATTTACGGCAAGGCTTGGGACATTATAAACCCCGGAGTTAGGCTTTCGCGTCTATCCTGCTGATTCTTTCTTGCCGCCAGAAATAGACCTCGGCCTAACGAGCCTTGATTCTAGGTATTCAGGGGAAGGATGCCTCTATGCTGGTAAGAAACGGAAAACAAGCTTGTCGATCCGGACTTCCGCGGATCGACGTATAGGTAGAGCGGGAATTCAGAGACAGGCAAGCCCGCCAAAACTTGAAGACCAGGAGAATCGAAATGAGAGTCATGGTGATCGTAAAGGCAACGAAGGATTCCGAAGCCGGCGTTCTGCCCAGCAAAGAACTCATCGACGCGATGGGGAAATATAACGAGCAACTCGTGAAGGCTGGCATCATGTTGGCGGGCGACGGACTGCAGCCCTCGTCAAAGGGCAAGCGAGTGCGGTTCGCCGGTGATAAGCGTAGCGTGGTCGACGGGCCTTTTACCGAGACCAAGGAACTGATTGCAGGTTTCTGGATCTGGCAGGTACGATCCATCGAAGAAGCTGTGGAATGGCTGAAGCGCTGCCCGAATCCACACTGCGAGGATTCCGAAGTGGAGATCCGGCCGTTTTTCGAGGCGGCGGACTTCGGCGAGAACTTGACCCCAGAAGCAAAGCAGCGCGATCAACGCTTACGCGAGCAGATGGCAGGAAAGAGGTAGGCCTTTGCCTCGGGCGGCAATCAGCAGATTCCTCACCGCTTTGCGGTTCGGAATGACAAGCTCGAAAACTTTTTCTGGATTTCTTGTCGATTTCGTAATTGCTTGTTCGACGCATCCACAGAGCGAGGGTGATTCGAGGCAACTGGCTGTCGAGACCCGGCTCACAAACCGAATCCATTTAAGGAGATAACGATGAAATTCCTGAGCATGTACAAGACAGTCGAACGCAACATACCTCCAACAGCCGAAGAGATGGAAGCCATGGGCAAACTGGTGGAGCAGGGCTTCAAAGAGGGCTGGCTGGTTGCGACCGAAGGTTGCCTTCCCTCGGCAATGGGAGCACGGGTTCGCCGGGACGGGACCAAAATCAGTGTCACCGACGGCCCGTTCACCGAGTCGAAAGAAGTGGTCGGTGGCTTCGCCATCCTCAAGGCAAACTCAAAGGCAGAAGCGATTCAAATGGCGAAAGACTTCCTCAATTTTGTTGGCGACGGTGAGTGCGAACTCCGCCAGATCTACGAACCTGGCGACGCTCCCTGCATTACCCACGGCGAGCGTGAAGTTGCGCTGAAAGCCTAAACAATGATGTGATCGGTAGGAGTGGTTGCTACCGAAACACATCGCGCGATTGAGGCCGTCTGGAAGATCGAGTCGGCTCGGGTGATTGCCGGGCTGACTCGCATCGTCCATGACGTGGGTGTCGCGGAAGAACTCGCGCAAGATGCCCTGGTCGTAGCCCTCGAAAAGTGGCCGGAATCCGGCATCCCAGACAATCCAGGCGCATGGCTGATGGGGACGGCGAAACACCGGGCCATCGACTACCTTCGCCACGGCACGCTGGCTGAGGGCAAGCATGAAATCCTCGGCCGCGAAATGGCCGAACGCGAGATGCAGGTGCCCGATCTCGCCGCAGCTATGGACGACAACATCGGAGACGACGTGCTGCGCCTTGTCTTTATCGCGTGCCATCCGGTGCTTTCCGTGGAAGCGCGAGTCGCGCTGACGTTGCGCATGTTGGGAGGCTTGGCCACCGACGAGATTGCGCGCGCGTTCCTCGTCTCAGAGTCGACGATGGCTCAACGCATCGTCCGAGCCAAGAAAACGCTGAGCGATGCGCATGCTCCCTTCGAAGTTCCACGTGGCGCCGAGTTCACGGCGCGTTTGTCGTCGGTCTTGCAGGTCATCTATCTCATTTTCAATGAAGGCTACTCCGCTACGGCAGGAGACGACTGGATGCGCCCCGCCCTGCTCGAGGAAGCGCTGAGGCTCGGGCGAATCCTTGCGGAGCTTGTGCCAAAAGAGCCAGAAGCGCACGGACTGGTCGCGTTGATGGAGATTCAAGCCTCGCGGGCCAAAGCGCGAGTCAATGCCGCGGGGGAGCCAATTCTACTGTTAGACCAGGATCGATCCCGCTGGGATCAGCTGCTCATCAGGCGTGGCCTGGCTGCCCTCGACCGGGCAGAGCGCCTTGGTGGAAGGCGCGGCACGTATGCGATTCAGGCGGCGATCACTGCCTGTCATGCTCGGGCGGCAACTGGAGACGATACCGACTGGTCGCGAATCGTCGAGCTTTATGGCGAACTTGGGGCAATCGAACCTTCCCCGATCGTCGAGCTGAATCGGGCCGTAGCCATGTCGATGGCCCGTGGCCCAGCCGCCGGTCTGGAATTGGTTGAGGCCCTGAAGGGCGATCCGGCACTAAGCGGCTATCATCTGCTGCCCAGCGTGCGAGGCGACCTTCTGAAGAAGGTCGGGCGGCTTGCCGAGGCGCGTTCGGAATTCGAGCGGGCGGCTTCGATGACGAGGAACGATCGCGAACGCAATCTGCTGCTGGAACGGGCGCGTTCGTGCGTAACTGCTTAGCAGAATCTCAGATTTTTGTCCGAGCTGCTTCCTGCCAAAGTGGGCAATCGCCGCATTACTCCCGTAATCCTCGAAAGTCCTTTTCAGTTTTGTGTGTAAACGTTGACGCCTACCATTTGTTGTAGCTCTCCAGAAGAGAGCGGAAATTCAACATGAAAACACGAATTTCTTTGTACATTTTGATGGTCGTCGCCTTGTTCATGATCGCGGGAACGCACCGCAGCGATCTAAAAGGCGCGGCGAGCGGGATGATGCCAAGGGTTACGGCGATCACCCAGATCACGCACGACGGCTATCGCAAAACAAATCTCTTGTCAGACGATTCCAGTCTCTTTGTGACGGAGTTGCCGGAAGCGAACCGGGTCATTGCGAAGGTGACGCTGCCGGGATCAGACCGCTCGGTGTTGCCGAGCCCGTTCGCGAGTTTGCAGGCGCTCGATGTGTCTCCGGATCAATCGAAGCTGCTGGTCTCGTCAACGTCGAAGACCTCTGGAGAGAGCGAATTCTGGACGCTCCCCGTTGCGACGGGGAAGCCTGCTCGCGTGGGCGATTTGAACGGCCGCGATGCCAGTTGGTCGGCCGATGGAAAGCAGTTGGTGTTCGCCAAAGACGCTGATTTATTCGTGTCGAGTGGCGACGGCAACCAGGCGCACAAAATCTACACAGCGGCCGGATCAGTATTTGCTCCCCGCTTTTCGCCTGACGGAAAGCGAATTCGATTCACCGTCAGTGACACGGAAAAAAATGCAACTTCTCTCTGGGAAGTTCGGCGTGACGGATCGAAGGCGCACGCGCTGCTGGCAGATTGGCCCTATAGCTCGACCGCCTGCTGCGGTAGTTGGACGGCGAACGGCCATTACTACGTCTTCCAGGCCAACGAAACCCTGCCGAACACGACTGTTGTAGTGAGCAGCCTCTGGGCATTGCCCGAAGCAAAGAATGGCGAAAGTGTTGCTCCGACAAAGATCACGAACGGCCCGATGTCGTTCGGCAATGCATCTCTGGCGCGCGACAACAAAAAGATCTGGGCAATTGGTGTTCAACCAACGGTCGAAGTCGTGAAGTACGAAGCCCGCAAGAAGAAATTCGTGCCTCTGATTCCGGGACTCTCGGCAACGGACGTTGATTTTTCGGCAGACGGCAAGTGGATCACTTATGTCGCCATTCCTGATGGCACGCTGTGGCGTTCGCGGGCGGACGGTTCCGAGCGTTTGCAGCTGACCACAGATTCCGAGCGGGCCGCGCTGCCTCACTGGTCTCCAGACGGAAAGCAGATCGCATACGCGAGCACGAAACAGGGTGAGCCGTGGAAGCTGTCACTGGTTTCGTCCGCCGGTGGCGATGCGCACGAGATGTTACCCGACAGTGGAAGTCAGATCGACGCCAATTGGTCGGCTAACGGTGAGCAGTTGATGTTTGGCGATTACAGCCGTGACAAAAACGGCCTGAAGATTCAGGTGATGGATTTCAAGACCCACAAGATCACCACGATCCCCGGATCGACCGGTCTATTCAGCCCGCGATGGTCGCCGGACGGACGTTACATCGTGGCGATGTCGCCGGATGGCACGACTCTGATGCTCTTCGATTTCACCAGCCAGAAATGGACGACCTGGCTCAAGCAGGCTGAATCGGTAGCGTATCCGTCGTGGTCGATCGACAGCCAATATCTCTACTTCGACGATTTCGTTACGGGCGCCGAAGCGATTCGCCGCTTGAAGGTTGGAGCAAGCGAACCGGAACTCGTAGTTGAAGTCGGAAGCTTCGAACGATACCCGGGCGTTTTGGGCCTCTGGAGTGGTAGAACTCCGGATGGCTCATGGATGTTCGTCCGAGACCGCAGCACACAAGAGGTGTACCAGTTGAGCCTGGATCTGCCGTAATCGGATTGCAAGGGGGGATTCATGTCGAGCATGGGTAAAGCAGTCCGGCGGTTGAAGAAAACTTGGCTGGCGCTCCCTATCGGAGCGCTTTTGATGGGCAGCGTCTTCATGGGAATCACCGGAATTGGAAAGAGCCTGGCACAGGACAGCGATCGCAAGGTAATCAGCCGCGTAGAGCCCGAGTATCCAGATCAGTTGAAAAAGCTATACATCGGCGGAGTCGTGCGTGTGGAAGTACAAGTGGCGCCGAACGGAACAGTCCGGAATGTGAAACTGCTCGGAGGAAACCCGATCCTGGGCCAGTCCACGATGAAAGCAGTGAAGACGTGGAAGTATGCGCCCGCAGCGGCGGAAGAAACGATGACCGTGAAATGGGAGTTCGATCCGCATAAGTAAACAGGTTTCAATGTTTCAAGGTTTCAAAGTTAGCCCTGCAAACCCAGCTTAGTGACTCAGTTTGAACCCTCACTTGGAGGCGTCATTCCGAAGGCCCGCGCTTTCACCAGCGGGACGAGGAATCTCGCGTGGACGGGTGCAGTTCCACGCGAGATCCTTCGCTCCGCCGGAAAGGCGGCTACGCTCAGGATGACGCCGCTCCAAGAAACAAAAGTGGGACACTTTGAAACTCTGAAACTTTGAAACCTTTCCTTTACTTCCCCCTGGCCACAATCATCGTGATGTCATCATGCTGCTCTTGCGGGCTGTAATTTCGTACGTCGTTGGCTAACTCAGAGACCAATTCCCCGCAGGGCAAGTTGCGGTGATGGCGCAGCCTCTCGATGAGCTGCTCCTCTCCAAATTCCTCGCCGTTTCCATTGTTTGCTTCCGTCACCCCATCGGTATAAAGCGCGAGCAGATCGCCCTTCGCCAGATTGCAATCGACCATCGAGCAGTCCCAATCCTGAAAGAGCCCAAGCAGCGTTCCGGTCGAGTCAAGACGCTCGCAGCTGTCATCGGGGTGCAGAATAAGTCCCGAGAGATGTCCGCAATTAGCGTAGCGAAGGTGGCGCGAGTCATCGCAATATTCGGCAAAGAACAGCGAGGCGTAGGCGCTGTCGATCGTGTTCTCGTAAAAAAGCCGGTTCACGTTGCGGAGAAAGAACTCAGGTTGATCAAACGCGATCGCACACTGACTGCGAAAATTCGCCTGGAGGTTGGCCATCAAGAGCGCAGCCGCGATTCCCTTGCCGGAGACGTCGCCCACCACGAGGCCAAGCCGCCGATTCCCTAAATCAAGGAAGTCAAAATAATCGCCGCCGACCTGGCGGGCTTGCAGACAGAGGCCCGCATATTCGAGAGTCCGGGTCTCAGGATGGATTTGCGGAAAGAGCCGTGCCTGGACTTGTTTCGCAATTTCGATTTCCTGCGCGGTGCGGCGTTCAGCTTCGATCTTCTGGGAAAGCGCGAGGCGGTGCTTCTCGACACCCCGCGTTAGTTCGTCAAAGCCAGCAAGCCCGAAGCAGTTGCCATCAGGGTCTCTAAAACGGGTGTGGATGCCTCCCCACGCGGGAATCTGAGGCGGGAATTCGAATTCAACGCCGCGGGCAACCCATTCATCGTATTTGCGCCGGACATCCTCCGTGACGAACCACACGCGCGCTTCAGGACCGATCAGCCGGTTGACGTCATCCCCAGGCTGGAGACAGCTCAGGCCTATATTGGCATTCCCGTCGGACGGTCCAACTTCGATCCAGCGCTGGCCATTATCAAATTTATGGTCCACAACGACCCGGAAACCCAGCTTGTCGACATAAAATCGCAGACTGCGTTCCTGATCGCGGCAGTACATGATGACGAAGTGCAGGCACAGGTACGGATCTTTTCCGTCGAGCCGAAGAAGAGACCGGTCAATACCAAACGGTAATTCGTAACTTCCCATCGGGCCAGATTATACGGGCATTCGGCGAGACCCGAGAAAAACAGATTCTCCACCTGACAGCGTTCAAAGGCGAGTTACGACAGTCATGAAGGGCAGATCAAGAGTCGGTGTCTAATCTCGGTATGGTGCTCATTAAGAGGGTATCTATTGCTCTCGTCGCGTTTGTGTTCCTAAGCTCGATATTTGTTGTCTCCGCCCGTTATGAATTGAGGCATAATGTCGACCGGATCATCCACTCTTCTTACGAATTGTTTCAACAAGAGCAAAGGCCCAGAGTCAGTGACGTACGGGAACGATTTGGCGACAAACTTAAGCAGACCAGTCCTTGCAAAGATTTTGGGTGTGGATTTGAGATCGAGCTGTCTAACCGTCTACTCGCACGGGTTCATCTCGCGCAATTTACGAGTCTCAAATCGACGTTTTGGGTGAGGAACGGTACTGTGGACGAAAACGTTGTCGAGTTCTGGACCGTACGGGCGGATGGCGGGGGAGTACTCGCGTACACGGATGCAAAGTACTGCAAGGGCTGCAACGACTTTTCGTCAGGCAAATCGCTAAATATCGACGTTAGTTCTCAAGCCGTTCGGAAGCGCGACGCTTTCGGATTCAACATCAATTGTCTATTGGTTGTGAAGGGATGCGCGACAGCCTCCGACCTTCTTCCCGCGATTCTTCGCGATTAGCCTCTAGGTTCAGCATTCCGTTAGTTCGCGAAAAATCTCGACAACGCTCATTGCCCGAATGGTTGACTCAAGCTCGCGATAGCACAATGCTGGCGAGATAACACGCCAAAGAAACGCTCATGCCTGCGAATGGCGCACTGAAAAAATAAAGCTTGCTGAGCACCACAATCCCACCAAGCATTGCCAGCCCGACAACCAACAGAAATGGTGAGTGAAACAGAACTTGGCTGTGAGCCACCGCGAGAAAACCGAAAATCAATCCGAACAAAATAAGTCCCATGCTGTGGCTTGCATTAAACCCCACCCAACAGCGCCACATTGTCGTTTGATTCGTAATGACAGGGGAAATCTGCGTCATGCTGATTTCGAGCGCGGGGTCGCGAGGCGTGAGATTTGGTCCCCAGAACGTGTAGACGAAGTGAGTGACTCCGAGCGTAAGAACAATGCTCGCACTTACAACCATGAGAAGTCTCGCCGCCATCACCAGCCTCCCGATATCCCCGAAATTGTATCGAGATATCTCGAAGCGGGTGCCTCCGCGCCCTCGCGGAAGCCGGGGGAATCTGCTGCTTCCGTCCTTCGGAACTGCTGCCGCCATTAGTTCCATCTGCTGAACTTCCGGGTCCGAAATCCCTTGTCATCCTGATGGCCTGCGCTCTTTGCAGGCCGGAGGACCTATGCAGTCCCCGGTCTGCACAAGTGCGGCAGCCAGAGTTGCATGGGTCCTGCGGCGCCAAAACAGGCGCCATCAGGATGACAATAACGGAATCTTCGACGGCTAAACGCCGCCTCGAAATGACGACCCCAAGATGGACTGCTGCCGCTACGCCTGGAATTCGGAGGCTTCCGGGAAGCGTAGCTTGCACTTTGCAAGGGTCTCGGTGAGGACTTCTTCGATCTTAGCTTCCTCGCAATTGCGGGCCATAGCGAGTTCGCTGACCAGCAGGTAGCGGGCGCGCTCGAGCATCTTCTTCTCTCGGAATGAGAGCGGCTTGGCCTGATGCAGCGCGATCAGGTTCTTCAGCACGTACGCCACCTCAGTCAGGGACCCCGTGCGCATGCGCTCGGAATTCTCTTTGAAGCGGTCCTTCCAATCGCCGTTGCCGTTGCTTTCGGCAATAGAGAGCAGGTCTAATACCTTCTGCACGTCTCCATTACGCACGACGCGGCGCAGGCCCACGCTGCCAGCGTTGTTACAGGGAACCATAACTTTGAGGCTGCTGGCCTTGATGTTCAGGAGGTAGAACCTTTCGACCGTCGGGCCGATAGACCGGCTACTGATCTGTTCAATGACCCCGACACCATGGTTGGGATAGACGACTTTGTCACCAATGTGAAAGTTCAGATCGGAACTACTCATAAAAGTACCCAGTCGGCGGAGGGTTTGTGGGGAAGAGCGTGTGAACTACTGTAAAAACTACTACAAACATGCTACTCCTCGCGCCTAAGGAAGGCAAGGGAGCTGATTCGGCCGGGCTGCAGGCTCTGGATTTCACGCTTCAGCCCTCCGCCCTCAGACCTCAGGCCTCGGACCTCAGACCCTAGACCTCGGAGCTTCAGCCCTCGGACCTCGGGCCTTGGGGCCGGTGGGAACCCGTGACGCTGCCCTACGACTCCCGTCGTGCTTTCTTCCCCCTGCCACGTGGGGAGAGCCGAGTTCTTTCTCAATCTCTGAGGTCTGAGGTCTGAGGTCCGAGGTCTGAGGTCCGAGGGCGGAAGTCGGGGGCTGCGGCCTGAAGTCTATTTCCCCCGACTCTCCATCCATCCCTGAAGAATGAGAATCGCCGCCATACGGTCCACAGCTTGGCCGCGTTTCTCAATCGACAAGTCCGTTTCGCGGAGGAGGCGATTGGCCTCAGCGGAGGTAAGGCGCTCGTCCCACAGATGGACCGGCAGTTTGAAGTGCTTTCGCAGGTCGTCGGCAAATGCCTGAATCTTCTCGGCTTGCACGCCTTCGGCGCCCGACATCCGAAGTGGCAAGCCAACCACGATCTCTTTAATCCCGTAGTCGCGGATGACTCGGTGCAAGAACGAGAAGTCATACTTCTTGTTTCTGCGGTGCAGAGTCTCCAAACCCTGCGCAGTAATACCAAGCGGGTCCGACACCGCGACGCCGATCCGGCGCGCGCCGACATCGAGGCCAAGGACTCGGTGGGCAGAAGGTTCGGGCACGGGGAGATTATATTGCGTGGACCTCTGACCTCAGGCTTTGGTCCACACGATTCGCCTTCAACCAAATGGATCGGTTCGTTTTCCACAAATGTGGTGGCCGATGTGTGACATCTGCACTTGTGGAGGCGTCGAGCAAGTCGCCAGTATTGCCTAGAGTTCGGAGAGATTACATGCCTGCGTCTTACCGTGATTTGAGAGTTTGGAGGCGCTCGATGGAACTCGCGTTGAGCGTCTACGCCGCTACGCAGGCTTTTCCCAAACAAGAACTCTATGGATTGGTGAGCCAGATGCGTCGCGCAACCGTGTCGGTCCCCAGCAATATCGCCGAAGGAAAAGGTCGCCTAACAGACCGTGACAGGGCTCACTTTTTCGCGCAAGCCAGAGGATCTCTGCTCGAATTGGAAACACAGATTCTGATCGCAGCAAAGCTGGGTTATCTGTCGGGTGCGGCTAGTGAGTCGCTTCTCGATCTTTCAAGGGAAGTAGGTCGTATGCTCAATTCGCTCATAGAATCAATTAGACCAAGAAGCGAAAGATCAGGTACGTGGAAGTGACAAGTGACCGGAGAGTAACGTCCGAGGTCCGAGGTCGGAGGTCGAGGGCGGAGGTCCGAGGTCCGAGGGCGGAGGTCCGAAAGCCGGAAGCCCAGAGCCGGTTCTAGTGTTTTCTCATCGCCTTCCGATATGCGTTCACATTCTTATTGTGTTCTTCCATCGTCCGCGCGAAACGGTGATGGCCTTGGGCATCGGCCACGAAATAGTAGTAATCCGTCTGGGCCGGGTGTATGGCAGCTTCCAGAGCGCTACGCCCGGGATTCGCGATTGGGCCTGGAGGAAGTCCGGCGTTGTGGTACGTGTTGTACGACGAAGAGAAGCTCATGTCGGCGTGGTGCAGCGCACCCTGGTAAGTTCCGGCCAACAATTCCGCATAGATGATGCTGGGATCGGCGGCGAGGACGATGTGTTTCGCCAGCCGGTTGTAATAGACGCTGGCAACCTCAGGCCGTTCGACTGGAACCGATGTTTCCTTCTCCACGATCGAGGCCATCGTGACTACATCACGTGGCGAGTATCCGGGTGCAGGATCGCCGTCCGGGGCCATGCCTGCCGCCTGAATCAATCCGATCTGCGATGCAACTTGCCGGAACTGCTTCACCATCGCCGCCGCCATTTCCTGCATGGTCATCAGGCGCGAGAACTCGTAGGTATCGGGGAACAGATATCCTTCAAGCGATCGTGCGGACGGATCAATATCTGAGATAAGTGCCGTATCCGACTGCGCAACTTTAAGGAAATCCCCGGCGGGTCCAAGCCCGGCGTCTTCAATCGCGCGGGCGATGTCAAACATCGTGTAGCCCTCGGGAATAACCACCGTATGCAGGTAAACATCGCCACGCCGCAGGCGCTTCTGGATGTCAATAATGTTCGCGGGTTTATCGAAGAGATACTCCCCGGCTTTGAGGGATCGTCCACGATGAATGTAGCGCCACAAGATAAACGCTTCCTGGCTCCGAATGACTCCGGCATTCTTCAACTCCGCGGCGATGCGGCGCGTAGAAAAGCCCGGACGCAGCATGACGAACTTCTGGCCGGAGGGTCCCACGGGCGTTAAAAGGGCCCAGGTAAACCATCCCGCAGCGCCGAACGCTGCAATCAGAATGAGCCAGAAGAGCTTGCGCACAATAGGGTCAGTGTAGCCGAGTCATCTGGTCGATCGGACCTGACGATGGTGATAGGGCTTTCGGAAACAGCCTGGGCAACGCCACTTGACTCCGGGCACCACCTCAGGTACCCCGCCATCCCTTTTGCTTAAAACTACCTAAAATTAACAGATTACGACCATATATCTTGGTAGAGGCGCGAGTCATTGTGCTCCCGCAAGGGTTTTGAACCCTTTAGATTTCGGTATACTCAAATGGTCATAGAGGTGCCTTAATATCTTCATGAGACGTAGTTTGCGTTTTTGGAAATTAGGGTTTCTGATCGCTTTATTGCCCACCGCAGGTTGTGTCCTCCGCACCCGGCCCGTGGAAGACCGGTACTCAACCGCCCCTCTCCTGGACGCTTCGCAGGACGGATTGATCGAAAGCATCAACGATCAGGCCCAGGCGATCCGCACGTTGAAAGCTACCGTCGACATCGACAGTTCCGCGGGTGGCATGAAAAAGGGCCACGTCACCGACTACAAAGAGATCCGCGGATACGTCCTCGCCCGGAAGCCCGATTCCCTGCACATGACCGGACTCATGCCGATCGTCCGCAGCACAGCGTTCGACATGGTTAGCGATGGGCGCGACTTCAAGCTCTGGATCCCTCCGAAGAACAAGTTCGTTGTGGGAGTGAACGAGACCCCTGCGGTGAACTCTGACCAGCCGATGGAGAACATCCGTCCGCAGAATATCTATGAAGCGTTGCTGATCCGGCATATCGACCCGAAAACCGAGATTGCCGTGAAGGAAAACGGCTTTGAAACGTTTCATGACGCGAAGGGGCATCGGATTTTACAGCCAGATTACGAACTGACGATCATTCGTAGAGACGGCGATCAGGGCAAACTCTCGCGGAAGATCATCTTCGGCCGAACCGACCTCAAGCCTCATCGTCAATTCATCTACGACGATAACGGTAACGTGGTGACCGACGCGAAGTACGCCGAATACAAAGCGTATGACGGGTTCAGCTTCCCGTCGCGCATCGAGATCTACCGGCCGCAAGAGGAGTACGACATCACCTTGAACATGTTGAAGGTCGAACTTAATACTCCTCTGAAAGATGAGCAGTTCGTGCTCGAGCAGCCGGCGGGAGCGCAGGTGGTGCATCTGGACCGTCCGCAGTCGAGTCTGGTCGTACCGATCGGGAATCACTAGAATCTCTTCGTAGAAATCCCCAGTCTGGTTTCACTCATGTGTGCTGAGGTCGGGCTGGGGCACTTGGTTCTGAAATCCCTATGATGAACAGGATGGTGGTTGGGAATCTGGTGCATCGGCCGATTCGGTCGCTGATCAGCATCATTGCCGTTGCTCTGGAAGTTACGCTGATCCTTCTGATCGTGGGGCTGTGCTACGGATTGATGAACGACTCGAAGAACCGCACAGCCGGGATCGGTGCCGATGTGATCGTGCAACCCCCGGGTTCGTCGTTTCTGGCTGGCCTTAGCGGAGCGCCGGTTTCGGTGAAGGTGGCCGACGTGATTCGCAAAATGCCACATGTGAAAACCGTGAGCCCGATCATCTGGAACATTTCTACCGCCGGAGCATTGGAGGTCATTGATGGCATTGACCTCGCCAGCTTCGAAGCCCTGGGCGGCCCCTTTCACTACCTCGAGGGTGGGCCATTCAAGGGGCCGGATGACGTGCTGATCGACGACTATATCGCCCGCCAGAAAAACCTGAAGATTGGCGATCCCATGACCATCTTCAACCACACGTTCCGCGTCGCGGGCGTGGTTGAGAATGGCCGGGGAGCCAGGAAGTTCATCCCGATGTCGACCTTGCAAGACTTGCTGGGGGCAGCGAACAAGGCATCGGTGTTTTACGTCAAACTAGATGACCCGGCCAATGCTGACGAAGTCGTAAAGGCAGTGAAGAGTCAGGAAGGCATGCAATCGTACTCTGTTCTGTCGACACAGGCCTACCTGAGCATGATGACGCCGAGTAACCTGCCAGGATTCAAGCCTTTCATTGGCGTGGTCATCGGGGTCAGCACCATCATCGGATTCCTGGTAATCTTCCAGGCGATCTACACCGCGGTCATGGAGCGCACGCGCGAGATTGGGATTTTGAAATCCATGGGTGCGTCGAAGCTCTATATCGTGAACGTCGTCTTGCGTGAGACCCTGCTGCTCGCAATGGCGGGAATCGTTTTAGGTATCGTCGTGAGCTTTTTGGCCAGATTGGGCATCCACCATCACTGGCCGCTCGTGCACATTGACCAAAGCAACGAATGGATCCTGCGATCGACAATCATTGCGATCGTCGGCGCGACTGCCGGAGCCATCTATCCGGCGTTCAAAGCCGCACAAAAAGATCCGATCGATGCGCTGGCCTACGAATAGGTCGGCCAGTGTGACTTAATAAACCTGCATTTGGGCCCTCTGACATTCTGATTTCGCAAAGGAGGTTTCGGTATGAATCGAACCCTGGGGCGAGTTGCGACGATCGGGCTGAGTCTGTATTTGGGGATTTCTTGTTCAGTGTGGGCGCAGGCTCGTCTAGAACTGGCGAGCTTCCAGGATCAGCCTTACCAGGCCGATTTCGCGGGCGGCAAATTCCTTCGCCTGCACCTCCACGATGGTGATTTCAGGATTGTCGGAAGCGAGACCGGCAGCATCCACATTACGGCAATCGGGAAGAAGCTCGGCGAGGCTCATAAGATCAAGTTCGATTTCAGTCGCGTCGGCGACACCGTGGACCTGAAGCTCTCGCATGTGCCCAAGAACGAACTGCAGGTCACGATTGCGATCCCACGAGACTCGAATCTTTTTGCGCGGATGCGCGGTGGCGACCTATCGGTCGAGGGCGTTACTGGTGACAAGGATCTGAAGCTCACCGGTGGGGACCTCAGCATCCAGGTAGGCAATCCGGAGGACTACGCCCACGTCAACCTCTCGGTCCGGTTTGGCGATGTGAGTGGCAGCCAGTTCGGCGATCCGAAGGGGTGGATCGGGAACTCCGTCAAGCGCGACGGTGCGGGAAAGCATGAACTGTTGGCGCACGTTTTCGCGGGAGATTTGATTCTTAGGCCTTAGCCCCAACTTGCGGCGACAACCCAGACGTTCGCTGTTCTGATCTCAGCGTTTCTTCTTGCTAGTCGCTTTTGGTTTGAGTGTTTCCGCGTATGCGTAGCTTAGCTCGAGATACTTCGATAGCTCCTTGGTGTTTTTCAGCAGAGAATCTGGGACGGCGACGTACTCCTTCATGACCGTCCCGTAAGCCTCGAATAAGTTCGTCTTGTACTTCTTGAGGAATTTCTCGCGCTCGTCGTCCGCCAAGCGGACGGCAAGCCTTCCCTGGTGAAGGAGCGTGAACATATTCCCGTTCAGCGACGTGTAAGGATTGGCGTCGCCCTTGCGCTCGATCTCAGGACGGGTAGCGACCAGTTTGTCGTAGAGAGCGACGCGGTCGTTTGCCGCGGATTTCTTTGGAGCAGGCAAGATCGGACCCTCGAATTTTTCTTTCGCCTCTCCGGGGCTCATCCACCGTGGAAGCAAAGCCCATGGCTTGCGCCATGGGCTGCATTCTATCGCCGCTTCGCGGCTTGAGT